>Ga0335069_10000254_pt1 | contig 93768 bp, 163 predicted proteins | sample Lox_Sample_11_FD_206714 | JGI IMG/M metagenome (GOLD analysis project Ga0335069, IMG submission 206714) | Soil microbial communities from Loxahatchee National Wildlife Refuge, Florida, United States - Lox_Sample_1.1 | ecosystem: Environmental > Terrestrial > Soil > Wetlands | place: USA... | reverse complement strand
GCGAGTACCTCGTGTCGAAGTACGGGTTCGAGCGGCTCTCGTTCGCTCGTGACCTCAAGCGCAGCGCAGCCGCGAGCCTCGGGCTCCCGGCGGACGAGACGACGTTCGAGGAGTGGAAGAACAACCCGGATGCTCGGGTGCTCCTCGTCGTGGACGGCATCGAGGAGGTCAACATCTCGGTGCGCGAGTACCTCCAGTTCTTCGGCACGGAGGGCCACCGCGACATCTTCGGCGCGGACTTCTGGACTCGCATCCTCATCGACTCGTTGGAGGAGGACGGCCTGTACGTCATCACCGACTCGCGCTTCGAGAACGAGTGCGGCGCGGTGCGGGCCGTCGGCGGCACCATCGTGGAGGTCGTGCGTCCGGGCGTCGAGGACGGCGACACGCACGCGAGCGAGAAGCCGCTGCCGGAGGACATGATCGACACGACGCTCTACAACAACGGCACCATCGAGGATCTCTACAAGACCCTCGACGCCTACATGGCGATCCGGGATGCGGTCGATGGCCGCATCGAATCCATCTCCCCGAGGGGGTAGCTGTGGGTCTTTTCTTCCTGTTCGTGCTCGGCATCATTCTCGGGCTCGTCGTCACGCCGTGGTGCTTCGCGCTCTCCGTCGTGGTCGCCCTGCTCGTGCTCCTTGCCGAGATTCTCTAGCGTGATCGAACTCCACCCGGCGTGATCGACAACATCGCCAACATCCGGCTGCGCCGGGTGGAGAAGATCGAGCACGTGTGGGAGTTCTTCGAGTGGCTCGGGCAGCGCCGCGAGTTCCTCGCCGTCGATGTCGAGACGAGCGGGCTGCTCGTCGGCTACGACAAGATTCGCCTGGCGCAGTTCGGAGACTGCGAGACGGGGTGGGCGTTCGACTACAACGACTGGCGCGGTGTCGTGGCGGACGCCGTGAAGCGGTACGACCGCCCCATTGTCTGCCACAACCTCCTGTTCGACTCGAAGATGCTCAAGCACGACGGCATCGTCATCCCGCAGAAGCTCGCGCACGACTCGATGATTATGACCCACCTGGCCGACCCCGCCGCCGCGATGGGCCTCAAGCCCGCCGCCGGGCGCTGGATCGACAAGCGTGCGACCTTGGGCCAGGAGCTTCTCAAGAAGGCGATGGTCGAGGGCGGCTGGACGTGGGCCACGATCCCTACGTGGGTGCCCGCATACTGGAAGTACGGCGTGCTGGACACCTGCCTCTCGTCGGCGCTCGCGGAGAAGCTCTATCCCGAGACACGCAAGGTGCCCTACGAGATCGAGCTTGCCGCGATCCACTGCCTCCGCGAGGCCGAGCTTGCCGGGCTCCGCGTGGACGAGGGCTACCGTTGGCTCGCGGAGCAGAAGCTCGCGCAGTCCGTCTACGACCTCGAAGCACAGATCGAGGCGCTCGCGCCGGGCCTCAACCCTGGCAGCGACAAGCAGGTCATCGACGCACTGCACGCGATGGGCGCACAGTGGGATGTCTACACCGAGAACGGCAACCTCAGCGTGGACAAGGACGTGCTCAAGTGGCTCGGCTCCGAGGCGGGCGGGAGCTTCCCCATCGCCACCGTGCTCTCGCAGTGGCGCAAGGACGAGCGCCTGCTCAACTCGTACATCCGCAAGTTCGCCAACGTCGGCTACGGCATCAACACGAAGGGCGATGCCGTGGGCCTCGGCGTCTACGGCGCACTCCATCCGAGCACCAAGCCGGTCGCCGCACGCACCGGCCGCATGTCCGTCACCGACCCGCCGCTCCAGACGCTCCCTCGCGGTCGCGTGATCCGGGACGCGATCATCCCGCGCGACGGGCACTGCTTCGTGATGGCCGACTTCTCGGGCATGGAGATGCGTGTGCTCGCGTCGTTCGCACAGGAGCCCGAGATGCTCGCCGCCTACGCTCGCGGCGAAGACCTCCACAACTTCACCGCGACCAAGCTCTACGGCGAGAACTTCACCAAGCCGCAGCGCACCCTCTGCAAGAACGGCGGCTTCGCCAACATCTACGGCGCAGGTGTGGAGAAGTTCGCCGTCACCGCCGAGATCCCCGTTGACCAGGCCCGCGAGTTCCGCAAGCAGTACGATGAGATGTTCCCCGGCATCAAGGGTTACGCCGCCAAGGTGGTCGAGCAGGTCATCACGAGCGCCGGAGGCAAGCGGCGCGGCTACGGCCACGTCACACTCATCGACGGCCGGTGGTTGCCGGTCGAGGCGGAGAAGGCGTACAAGGGCGTCAACTTCACCATCCAGGGCTCGTGCGCGGTCGTGCTCAAGCAGAAGATCGTCCAGCTTGACCACGCGGGCATCGGGGAATACTTCCGGCTCGCGGTGCACGACGAACTCATCTACGAGGTTCCCATCGAGGAGCGCCACCACGTCAAGGCGATCATCGAGGAGGTCATGCCCGAGCGCCATGCGTTTCCCGGCGTGACTCTTGAGATCGAGTCCGACATCGTGCATCGGTGGGGCGACCACTACCGCGACGACTTCCCCAAGTACATTCCCACAGAGGATGCAGAGTGGCTTCGCGCGGCGTAGAGTGGGCGACGGGCGTGTTTGAGGGCGAGGGCTGTATCTCGGTACGTAAGCCCAAGGGACGCTATCGCCAGCACGTGACGTTAGTGGTCGGGTCGAAGGACGCGGACGTGATCTCCGAACTGCTCCGTGTCTTCGGAGTAGGTAAGGTCTACCCTGCCAAGGGCCGCATGACGCGGTGGGAGTGCTTCCGGCGCGATGATGTAGTCAACGTGCTTGAGGCTATGCTCCCGTACCTCTGCGAGCGCCGCCGTGCTCGCGCAATCGAGGCGCTCGGCCATCTCGCAGCGCCGGACGGGAGAAAGAATGGATGACAAGGTAGTCCGCGCCGCCGAGAGGCTGCGTGAGGCGTTCATCAAGGCCCGCGAGGGCAACTACCTCACGAGCGGTTGGTACTTCTACATCGCCCGCGAGGACATCGAGACGCTCATCACCGACGTGCTCGGCCCCGAGCCGGTCGAGGAGGAGCCGGTCGAGGAGCCGCGTGAGATCATCTCGGTGCCGACCATCCCCAACGGAGGGACGTTCGACCCCGACGAGAACACGTACACGACGGGCACGGGCCAGGTCATCGTTCGCGTCCACGACGCCAAGCACTGCGTCGGGCGCGGCTGCGTGATCCACCACCCGAGCGACCACCACATGAAGGACTGGCCGACGAACTGGCGCACGGGCGGGCCGTTCGACATCAAGCCCCCGCACATGGAGCGCATCTGTCCGCATGGCATCGGCCACCCCGATCCCGACGAGATCGTGGACGGGATCGACGTGCACGGCTGCGACGGGTGTTGCTCGCCCGTCAAGAAGCACCACGTCCGCTGCGACGGCACGCACTTGCCGGATGGCGAGTGCGACATCCCCGACATCTACGGAGGGCACTGATGAGCGACGAGTACGACTTGAACATCGCCGTGCTGTGTGCGGCGTGGAACGCCGAGACGAGCGCGAGCCCGGAGGAGTGGAGCAAGGCCAACCCCTCGCGCGGGCAGTGCGCGATCACCGCGTGCGTGATCCAAGACGCCCTCGAAGGGCGTCTCATCCGCTGCGTCGTCACCTACCCCGATGGCCGCGAGGAGTCGCACTACGCGAACCTCCTTGCCAACGACGTGATCTACGACCTCACCGCCTCGCAGTTCCCGGAGGGATGCGAGTTCGGCCCGTGGGAGGAGCGCACACGCGAGTACGTGCTCGGCTACCCGGCCACGCTCGCGCGGTACAACCTCTACGTCCAGCGGATCGAGGGCGCACGGGTCGCGCTCAACATCCAAGAGGGCGGGGTGCCTGCCACATGATGCGTGTCTTCTGCGTTGACCCCGGCCCGCACGTCGGCGTGGCCGCGTGGACGAACGTCGGCCTCATGGGCGAGGGCACCGAGGGCTTCGCCGCGTGGACATGGACGCCCGAGGAGTTCTACGCACAGGTCGAGGCGTGGGTCGCAGCGTCGGACGTGATCGTCTGCGAGGACTTCCGCATCTCCGGCCCGCGTGCTCGGGAGGCGAACGTCACCATCGAGATGATCGGTGTGCTGCGCTTCCTCTGCTCGAAGGCGGGCAAGACATTCGTCACACAGGAGCCGGGGGCTTACAAGTTCGCAGGCTCCGACAAGCTCAAGCGCCTCGGGTGGTACACGCCCGGCCCCGACCACGCACGTTCGGCCTCGGGCCATCTCGTCAAGTACCTGGCGGAGGCGAACCTCATCGACCGGCGTCGTCTGCTACCCTCGTAGCCGAGGAGGAGGAGGAACCTATGCTCGCAGAGATCGACCCCGGCGGAAGCCGGATCAACGTCTACGCACAGTTCCGCGACAAGGAGCGGGTGAAGATCATCCCCGGCGCTCGTTGGGACAACGACGAGTCCGTGTGGTACGTGCCGCTCTCGTGGGCCGCGTGCGTCCAGCTTCGCGCGGTCTTCGCCGCCGAACTGGAGGTCGGCCCGGCGCTGAACGCTTGGGCCGCGAACGAGCAGGCCACGCGGATCAACCCCGCGATGGCGCTCCGCAGTGCGGAGGACGCCGACCTGCCGATGTTCGGCAACCTCTACCCGTTCCAGCGTGCGGGTGTCGGCTTCATGGCGACGGCACAGTCCGCGCTCAACGCCGACGAGATGGGCCTCGGCAAGTCCGTGCAGGCCATCGGCACGCTCGAATACCTGAACGCTTACCCCGCGCTCATCGTCTGCCCGAACTCGATGAAGTTCTCGTGGCGCGACGAGTTCGCCAAGTGGGCTCCGGGACGCAAGCCGGTCATCATCACCGGCACCCCGGCGAAGCGGATCAAGGCCATCGAGGCCATCGCCGCAGGCGAGTTCGACGTGGGCATCATCAACTACGAGGCCCTGCGCTCGCACACGCGGCTCGCGGGCTACGGCAACATGGAACTCTCCGAGAAGGAGAAGGAGGAGAAGGAACTCAACCGGGTGGGGTTCGTCGCCGTCGTGGCCGACGAGGCGCACAAGGTGAAAGATCCTCACTCCAAGCAGACGCGGGCACTGTGGTGGATCGGGGATCGGGCGAAGCACCGCTTCGCACTCACCGGCACCCCGGTCGCCAACTCGCCGGAGGACATCTGGACGCTCATGCGCTTCGTGTCCCCGACGGAGTACCCGTACAAGTCCAAGTTCATCGAGCGGTACGCCCTGGAGGTCTACAACGTCTTCGGGTTCACGCAGGTCGCCGGGCTCAAGTCCGAGCACACCGAGGAGTTGTTCCGCTTCTTCGACCCGCGCATGATCCGCCGCGTCAAGGAGATCGTCCTCCCGCAGTTGCCGGAGAAGGTCTACACGACCCGCTACGTGACGATGACGACGCCTGCGGGCTCGAAGACGAAGCAGGGTGTGGCGTACGAGACGATGCGCAAGGAGATGCTCGCCGCGCTCGACTCCGGTGTGCTGATGGCGTCGAGCCCGCTCACGCAGGCGGTGCGCCTCACGCAGTTCGCTAGCGCCTACGGCGAGCTTGTGGATACGGGCGAGCTTGACGAGCACGGGCAGCCGAAGACGCAACTCGTGCTCACCGATCCGTCGTGTAAGGCCGACGCCCTGGAGGAGGTCATCCTCGAAGTGGGCGACGAGCAGGTGGTCGTCTTCGCGGAGTCCAAGCAACTCATCAACCTCTGCTACAACCGGCTCATCAAGGAGGCCGGGAAGAAGGACGGCCCGATGTTCGGGTGGAAGTTCGGGCTCATCACGGGCGACGTGCCGGACTACCAGCGGGCGGAGAACGTGCGCCTGTTCCAGGCCGGGCAGTTGAAGGTGCTGCTCCTGACGCTCGCGGCCGGAGGCGAGGGCCTGACCCTCACCGCCGCTTCGACCGCCGTGTTCCTCCAGCGCAGCTTCAACGCCGTGCAGAACGCACAGGCCGAGGATCGCATCCACCGCATCGGCCAGGAGGCCGCGTCCGTCAACATCATCGACGTGGTGACGGTGGACACCATCGAGGATCGCGTGCGTGAAGTGCTCCTCACCAAGGCGGAGATGCTGGAGGAGATCGCCCGCGACAAGAACACGATCAAGGAGTGGCTCGCAAAGTGAAGCTCATCGACATGATGACGGGCCGTGACTCGACCGGCCCCACACCGCAGACGAAGGGCGTGCCGCTCCACGGGCTCGTCCGGCACAAGGGCGCATGGCGGCGCAAGCCGAAGCGCCAGCACGGCATCAAGCGGTGGTACATGCTCGGGGAACTTGACACCGTAGTGAAGACACCGTACGGTGCTCGTGAGGCTCGTCGCCGCAAGGCTGCGAGGAGGGTTGCGAAGCAGGCGCGGAAGGTGAATCGCGGGCTTCGCCGTACAGGAGGTCGCCTGTGAGCAAGGAGGGCTACATTCGGATGCCGTCGTACATCCACGTCTTCTCGGGCAAGATGCTCGACCCGCTCGACCTCAAGCCCGAGGACGTGGACATCCGCGACATCGCGCACGCTCTCGCCAATCAGTGCCGCTTCTCGGGGCACACCAAGTGGCACTACAGCGTGGCGCAGCACGCCTACTACTGCTCGCTCATCGTGGAGCCCGAGGAGGCGTGGAACGCACTGCACCACGACGACGCCGAGTACGTGTTGCAGGACATGGCGAAGCCGCTCAAGAACCACCCGAGCCTCGGCCAGGCGTATCGGGGCGCGGAGCAGCGGATCGAGAAGGTGATCGGCCAGGTGTTCGACGTGCGCTTCCCGTTCTCGGCTGCGGTCAAGGAGGCCGACGAGCGTATGCTCATCACCGAGGCCCGCGACATCATGCACGGCACGTCCAAGTGGACGTGGGTGCCGGACGTGGAGTACGCCCCCTTCGAGATCAAGCAGTGGAGCCCCAAGAAGGCCGAGGAGAAGTTCCTCGCCCGGTACCACGAACTCAACCCGAAGGGACTCGTATGAGGAAGGGAAGCATCGGACTCTCGAACTCGGAGATGCAGGTGTTCCGCCGCTGCCGTCGTCGGTGGTGGCTCGGGCACCATCGCGGGATGCGCCCGCGTGTCGAGCCCGGTGCGGGCACGGCCATCTCCATCGGCAACTTCGTCCACGACGCTCTCGCTGCGTACTACCAGCCGAATCCCGAGGAGCGCATCGACCCCGTGACGTACGCGGAGACGGCGCTCGAACTCGCCATCGCGGAGCATCCGTCCGAGGAGGACGCACGCCGCAAGGAGTTCACCCTCGTGGAGGCGATGCTCAAGGGCTACATGACGTGGCTGGAGGAGTCCGGCGAGGACGCCGACCTCACGATCATCGGCTCCGAGCAGACGGTGCGTGTGCCGCTCCGCAACAACGACGGCACGGAGATGGGCGTCACGCTCCTCTCCAAGCTCGATGCGCCGGTCGAGCGCAAGTCCGACGGGATGCGCCTCGCGCTGGAGCACAAGACAACCGGCTCTCTCGAAGCGCCGATCATCGGCTACCGGATCAACTCGCAGTTCCTCACCGAGCACCTGGCGCGGTTCCTGCACTCCATCGAGCAGGGCATGTCCGCGCAGGAGGCATACGAGGACTGCCCCGGCATCCTCGTGAACCTGCTCAAGAAGTCGCAGCGCACGAGCCGGGCCAAGCCCCCGTTCTACAAGCGGGTCGAGGTCGAGCACAACATCCACGAGCTTCGCGCTCACTGGAAGCACGTGGTCGCCATCGCCCGCGAGATCGCAGAGACGGAGGCCCGCCTCGACGCAGGCGAGGATCATCAGACGGCCGCGCCGAAGAATCCGATCCCGGATCGGTGCGCATGGGAGTGCGAGTTCTTTCGCATCTGCCCGCTGTTCGATGACGGCTCGGACGCCGAGGGTGCGCTCAACGCAATCTACGAGAAGCGCGATCCGCTGGAGCGTTACGCGGACTCGCACGAACTCTAGGGCCTGCTACACTCGGGCTCGGAGGAAGGAGGAGGATGTCCAACGATGCAACTCTCACCGCGCTGATCCACGGCCCCTCGGGCGTGGGCAAGTCGTGGCTCTCGGACACTGCGCCGAAGCCGCTGCTCGCCCTCGACCTCGAAGGCCGGGCGCGGTACACACCGAACGTCCGGGGCCAGGAGAAGGTCTACTGGAATCCGGTCGCAGGCCCGCCGCCGCGCTTCGATGGCACGTGGGACACGTGCATCGCTGCGGTGCCGGACTACAACACGCTCAACCTCGTGTATCAGTACCTCCGGGGTGGGCGCACGTACCATGACTTCATCTCGTGTCGTCTCGACTCGCTGATGGAGGCGCAGAAGCGGTGCATCGACATGCAGGTGCCGGGCACCGCTGCGCTGGAGCGCGATCACTACTCGATCCTGCTCCGTGAGTTGGAGGCGCTCGTGCGGAAGTACCGCGACCTCACGCTCATCCCGGAGAACGGCATCAAGACGATGCTGTTCATCACGGGCTCGAACGACGAGACACGCAAGCCGTTGCTCGTCGGCGCTCTCCGCGAGCAGCTTCCGTACTACCTTGACGTGGTGGGTTACATGTTCAAGGAGGCCACGCCCGAGGGCGTGTGGATGCGGAAGCTCCTCGTAGACGAGTTGCCTGGGTTCGTCGCCAAGGACGGCACGAACCTGCTCAAGGGCCACTACGGCCCGATCCTGTCACTGCCGGACACGACTCCGCCGACGCAGTACGTGGAGCAGTGGATGGCACTTCTCAATCAAGGAGGAAGCGCATGAGCGCAGTCGTTCCCGATCCGTCCTCGGCTCTCGCAGGTGACCTGTTCTCCGAGGCGGACTACTCGACCGGCTTCTCGACGGACGTGGTGGAGGACGGCGAGTACGTGCTCGCACTCTCCGCCCGCCACAACAAGAAGGACGGCGGGTACATCTTCGTGGAGGGCAAGATCCAGGCCGGGCCGCACGCGGGCAAGAACGTCAAGTGCTTCTCGGTCGTGCTCGACGCGAACACGGCGAAGCGCGGCAATCAGAAGGGCGTCTCCATGACGAACCTCGCCGCCATCGGCCTCACCCACGAGGTTCTCAATCAGGTCGCGCGGCAGGTCGGCGCGACTGCGGGGAACCTGGAGCCGCTGTACCTTGCGGTCACGTCCATGATCGAGGGTCGCGTCGTCAACGCCTCGCTCGTGCAGAACACGTACGAGGGCAAGAACGGCAAGACGACGGAGATGCAGGTCAAGATCGGCGGCATGTCGCTCGTCTCGGCCCCGCAGGCTGCGGTCGGCGGCATCCCGGTCGTCCAGGCCCCGGTGGCCGCTGCGCCTGCGGTCGCTGCCGCCCCGGCCGTCGCTCCGGCCCCGGTGGCCGCTCCGGCACCCGTCGCCGCTCCGGCACCCGTCGCCGTCGCCGTCGCTCCGGCTCCGGCTCCGGCTCCGGCTCCGGCTCCGGCTCCGGTCGCCGTCGCGCCTGCGCCCGCCTCTGTGGCGGTCGCTCCCGCTCCGGCTCCCGTCGCCCCTGCGCCCGTCGCAGAGGCCCCGGCAGTCGCTCCGGTCGCCGTCGCCCCGGCATCCGCTCCGGTCGCTCCTGCGCCTGTGGCGGCTCCTGCTCCGGTCGCAGTTGCGCCCGAGGCGGGTACAGTCCAGGTGGGCGTCGAGCCGTCCTTCTAGGGCGCTCGGCCAGGAACCAGGGGGTGCGCTCGGTACGCCGGGCGCACCCCTAGACAAGGAGGAGTGAGTGTCAGACGAAGCAAGCCCGAGCGCGGAGGAGATCAAGAAGGCGAAGTTGGTCAGCCTCCGCAACCGGCGTGCCGGACATCTCAAGACCGTGAAGGCCGAGAAGGACGCAGGGCGTCCGACCTCGAAGAAGGCCAAGCGGGCGCAGGAGATGGCCGAGGCGCTCAAGGCGGAGATCGAGGAGCTTCGCAACACGGACGCACAGGACTACGTGGACGGCAGCATTGACGCCGCTCTCGCAGAGTCACACGCGAGGGATGTCGAGCTTGCCAACCGTGCCGAGCTTCGCAAGACAACCGCCTTGGAGTCCCGCATCCGCCGCTACGACGCGGCGCTCCGGGACTGTCTTACGGCGTATGAACCGACCCCGCTCGTCATCCCGAGGCGCAAGAACGCGGACGAGCTTCCGCAGCACGAGCTTGTGCTTCTCACGGGCGACTGGCACACAGGGGCTCGGTACCAGCTTCACGAGACGGGTGGCGTGTACGAACAGGACGTGTCAACCACACGCTCACAGGTCGAGCGGCTGTGGGATCGCGTCGTGCGTCTGCACGAGATCCAGTCGGCGGGGATCAACTTCACCAAGCTGCACATCATCTCGCTCGGTGACCTGATCGACAACGACGACATGCGGCCCGCGCAGCACCGGCAGGTCGAGGACGTTGTGACGGTGCAGACGGTGCAGGCGTTCGACCTGTTCTCGTGGCTGTGCCGCCAGGCGCTCACGATCTTCCCCGAGGTCGAGGTCGAGATGGTCGGGGGCAACCACGACCGCACCGGCCGCAACCGTGGCAACGCGGGGCTCGGGGAACTCGACTACGCAGACACGTTCTCGTGGCTGATCGGTGAGTTCACGAAGCGTCAGTTCGTCAACGAGCCGCGCATCAAGGTGCGGAACTGGCACACGTTCTTCGGCTACAAGCACGTGGCAGGCCAGCGCCTCGTCTTCGAGCATGGCTCGTCGTTCAAGTGGAACGCGAACTCGTACGCGGGCATCCCGTGGTACGCCGTCTCGATGCTCCCGAAGCGGTACGCCGACATGCTCGGCAAGCCGGACATCACGGTGATCGGCCACGGCCATCGCCCCGGTGTCCTGCCGGACGGACGCGGGTGGCTCGTCATCAACGGGGCTCTCCCGGCGACGACGAACTTCGAGCAGTCGTCCTTCAAGACAGTCCACCGCCCCATGCAGACGCTCCTCAGCGTCCACGAGAAGTACGGGGTCACCGGCTGGACTCCCATCTACCTCGACGTGCCGGGCACTGCGCTGCCGGGCGACGTGTGGGAAGACCCGGAGTTCTACGCCGACCGTGCGAACGCACGGCCTTCCAGCTTGGTGTAAGCTGGAGGGGTTCACTGGCAAGCGGCCCCCGGCGTCCATGCGCCGGGGGCCTGACCTGGAGGAGGGGCTATGAAGGCTTACGGCTTCATTCAGATCGTCCCCGAGCGCCACCCCGACGGATCGGTGCGGCGGCTCAAGATGGAGCGTGTCTCGTCCCGCTACCCGCAGTCGCCTCTCCCTGGCGCGATCACCGTGCGGGTGGCGCTCGACGTGCCGGATGAGATCGCCAGCGTCCAGACGGTCGAGGCCGCAGTCGAGGCCGGGTGCGTCGTCGTGACACTCCCGCTCATCGAGGACGCCGCGTGAGGCAGCGGTACTCCGAGCGCAACCCGCTCAACGAGCGCGAGCAACGCACCGAGGAGGAGCGCATCCTCCGCGAGGCCGAGGCCATCATGGCCGAAGTCCTCGCCGCAGACACGCTCGCGGCCGGAGGGTGCAGTTGCGGATGCTGCGAGGATCACGATGGCTGAGGATCGGGGCTGCGAGATCGTCTTGGCGGACGCCACCGAGCGCCGCATGTTCATCGCGCCTCGCGCGATCCGCGTCATCGAGGAGGTCGAGTTCTACGCCATTGGCCTCGTCGGAGGCCCTCCGTGTTCCTGTTCGCCCGAGTGTCGGCGTGTCTACGGTCTACGCGAGGATGCCGAGCGCCTCGGAGATGACATGAGCCTCTGGCCGGAGCCGTCGCGTTCTGACGAAAGTGCGACGTGCCCCGCGACCGAGGCCGCTGATCCGTGCGTCTTGGAGGACGGCCACGAGGGGCCGCACTCGTGGTTCGTCCCGAGCTACCACCCGATGCTCGGCCCGACCCTTCGGGACGCACCGAGAGGCGTCACGGCCGTCACCGATGAGTTCTTGGAGGACATCCTCAGCCAGGTCGAGGACACCCGCTCCCTGGCTCGCGCGAAGCACGCCCTCCACATGATCGGCTACTCCAAGCACTCGGGCTCGCCGCGCTTCGGCACCAAGGCGCAGGTCGCACGGTGGGGCCTCGGCCACACCGAGGACTTGCCCGAGGGGTACGAGCCTGCTAAGGTGGGCGAGTGACTGTCGTCGTTGGAGTGCGCCACAAGAACGGAGTCGTCCTCGCGGGCGACCTCCAGTGGAGCACGGAGAACTCGAACCGCATCGGCGCACAGTCCAAGGTGCACCTGCTCCAGGACACCCTCGGCATCGCCTACTGCGGCTCGGGGCGCTTGGGGCAGATTCTCCAGTACCATCTCTCAGAGTTGGAAGACCCGTTCATCCCGCGCGAGGGCCGCGACGAGGAGTATTGGGCCGTCCGCGAGTTCGTCCCCTATCTGCGGGCGGTGACCGAGGAGCAAGGCCACCTGCACATCAAGCACAACGCCGAGCATCTTGGGGAGTCGGCCTTCCTGCTCGCGGTGCGCGGGCGGCTGTTCTGCGTGGACGAGGACTTCTCCGTCAACGAGCACCGGCTCCCCTTCGAGGCCGTCGGCTCGGGTGAAGACAACGCCGTCGGCGCACTCATCGCGGATCTCGGCGCGGAGATCACCGCCGAGGAGATCACCGAGGCCCGCGCCGAGAAGGTCGCACGCAAGGCGGTCGAGGCTGCGATCACCTTCAACAACTACGTGGGCGGAGACATCACCATCGAGAAGACCGTGCTCTACACGGATGACGAGAAGGACATGGCCCGCCGCATCCTCGGCCGCTGAGTAGAATGTAGGGGTGGAGGACACCCCCGCACCCGAGCCCAAGAAGCGGCGCAAGAAGAAGCTGCCGAAGGTGCTCTCGCGCCAGGAGGCAGCCGACCTCCTCGCCCTTGCGAACGACGGCACGCCGACGGGCGTGCGCGACCACCTGATCCTCCTGCTCATGTACCGCGCCGGGCTCCGCGTCTCCGAGGCCGTCGCCACACGCCCGCGCGATGTCGAGCGCGACGGCGTGATCCACCTGTACGACGCGAAGGGCGGAGACGGCACGGCGTACTTCACGCCGGAGCAGGTGCTCCCGGCGCTCGAAGCGTACCTCGCGCTGCGCGAGCAGTGGGTCGGCCCGGACATGTCCCGGCCGCTGATCCTCAACCCGGACGGCTCCGTCGTCACCGTGCGCTACGTCCAGCGTCTCGTGGCTCGCCTCAAGGCCAAGGCGGGCATCTACGGGATCGTCACCCCTCACGTCTTCAGGCACACGTTCGCCACGGAACTCATCGAGGACGGCTTCCCGCTGCACGAAGTCCAGCGCCTCCTTCGCCACGCCAACATCGCCACCACCGAGGTCTACCTGCACGTCAGGGACGAGAGCCTCCGTGGTAAGATGGCGAGGCGCGGGCAATCCATCTAGGAGGCAACTTGAAGAACCACATCATCTCCCTCGCGGAGCGGGTGAGCGCGACGTTCCTGTTCTCGTTCATCGGCGTCGTCCTGGCGTTCGGGACGAACAACATCGACACGCAGGCGCTCAAGGCCGCTGCCATCGCGGGCGGGCTCTCCGTGGCGAAGTACATCTACGCCGTCACCGCCTCGTACCTCAAGTCCACGAGCGCCTCGGGTGGGCTCAACGTGGTCACCCTGGCGGACGCGGAGAAGCTCATCAACCTCTCGGCGCTCGTGCTCAACGGCGCGGAGAAGAAGGCACCGGAGGCTCCGGCTGCCTCGCCGGTCGCGGTCGATCCCGTACCGGCCCCGGCTGCCTCAGTTCCGTCCTAAGCGGTGGCCCCTGGCACGCCGGGGGCCATTCCGCTACACTCCTCACATGTTGCCGGTCACGAGCGCGAGGGAGCGCACCCTGTTCGTCAAGTGGGCACTGCTCAACGCGGTGTTCATCGTCTTCCTCGTCGTGCTCGGGCTCACCTTCGGCGGTCGCGTCCACGGCGCACCCCTCGTCACGATCCCCGTCATCCTCGCGGTCACCGTGTGGGGCTCGCTCTACGGCGGTCGGCTGTGCTGGAGGGCAGGTGACGAGGGCCTCACAGGAGGCGAGGCGGAGCGCATCATCCACGAGGCCGCGTACCTCGACCATTGGGCGTGGGTCGCGCCGATGCTCGGCATCCTCTCGTCCATCGCGGGCATGTCGATCCTGCTCTCCTCGAACGACGCCGCGAACCTCTCCGACCGGATCACGTCCGGCGGAGGCGGGATCTTCTACGGCACGTTCGTCGGAGTCCTGGCGATGCTTCTGCTCAAGCACGAGCATCGCATGATCGAGCACGACCTCGGGGCGTAGGCCAGTGCGCCGCTCCGGCTCGTGGACGCCGGTCTTCGACTACCTGCTTGCCCTGCTCGGCATCTTCCTGATCCTCGCCATCACGGAGAAGCCGAAGGCGACTCCCATGCGCATCGACACGCTCGGCGTGTACGCCGTCTCGGTCACGTGGCCCGACGGCTCGAACGATGACGTAGACCTGTGGGTGCAAGACCCGCAGGGGAACATCGCGTGGTACGGCCAGTTGACGGCCGGGCTCATGACCCTCGGGGGTGATGACCTCGGCACCGCAACCTCGGGCACGGTGGACACGCCCTCGGGCACGGTCAAGACCCTGGCGAACGGCGAGCGCACGATCATCAAGGGATCGGTGCCGGGCGAGTACACGGTCAACCTCGTCATGTACCTCAAGAACGACCCCGGCCCGATCACCGCCACGGTCACCCTCTGGCGGTTGCGCGGAGCGGACGAGAAGGTGCGCGAGCAGAAGATCGTCCTCGTGCGTACCGGCCAGGAGGTCACGGCCTTCCGCTTCACGCTCGACCGCGCAGGCAACGCCTCGAACTTCAACCGGCTGCCGAAGTCCATGACCCATCTCGTGACGGGCTCCGCGTGACGCCGTTCTTCATCGCCATCACGATCACGGACGTGCTCCTGCTCGTCCTGCTCGTCTCAGCGCGGCTCGCGTGGTGGGTCAAGCTCGCGGCCATCGCCATCGTGCTCTCGCTCAACTTCCTCGTGTGGGGTGCGCTCGGCTCGGGCGAGGGGTGGCCCGTCGGCCAGCCGATCCCGGACACAGCGCAGTTCGTCGCGTGCGAGATCATCGAGCCCGACATCGCGGCGCAGGTCGAGGGCACCATCTACGTGTGGGAGATCCCTCTCACCGTGAGCCACGGCCTGATCGCTTACCGCCCCGAGGTCGGAGAGCCCCGCGCCTACCGCGAGCCGTACTCGCGCTCGCTCCACGAGGCTTGCCAGGTAGCGAAGCAGGCCACAGGGCACGGGATGCAGGTCGGTATCCGGCGGAGCAAGTCGGCGGGGCACCACGGCCGCAGAGGCCCGCAGGGCAAGTACGTCGCGTATGTGCTACCGTCCATCAAACTTCCGAGGAAGGGGAGGTAGGTCATGAAGAAGCTCGTCGGTTACACGATTCTCGTCGCGCTCGTCCTCGCCGTTGCGTTCTTCGCGCTCACGGCGTTCTCGAAGCCGACCAAGCCCAAGCCGTACACCGTGCGCCAGGCGTCGAACATCGTCGTCTCGTACTTCGACAAGGGGCTCCAGTCGCGCGGAGATGTCGTCTCGCGCACCCGGTGCGCTGCCTTCGTCAACGGGCACGCCAGCCGGGCCGCAAGCACCGGCACGAGCTTCGGGTGCATCCTCGACATCCGCACAGCGACGGGCTCTCCCGCGACGTGCGCCTTCGTGCGCTTCGACCTCGCGGCCAAGGCCACGACGCCGAAGGTCACGGTCGGCCAGCGCATCTCCACGAGATACTGCTCGTGAATCCGCTCAAGCGGTTGGCGTGGGCCGCGACTGCGGTCGCAGCACTCACGTCTCCCATCATCGTCGTGTGGTTCATGAACCACGGGCACTCGCTCGTCGTCTCGGTCATCTTCGCCGTCCTGTTCGTCGGGGCCTTCCGGGGCGCGGTCGATCTCGCGCTCAAGCACCTTGTCGAGCAGGTGCCGCTCACTCTCGACGCCGCGAAGGACGACATGGCCGAGGACGCTCTCCGCCGTCGGCGGCTGCACTTCTGGAGGGGCAAGTTCCGGCTGCTCGGCATCCTCTCGCTGCTCATCACCGTCGTGTGGCTCATTCACGGCGGCTCGTGGCTCGGGACGTGGGGCTACACGTGGGACGCCATCGCGTCGAAGCTGAACGGGCAGATGATCCAGCAACTCATCATCCTCCCGATCTTCTTCCTCGCCAACTTCCTCCTGTTCTTCGGCCCGATGATGATGATGGGGATTTCACAGATGTCGGGCTTGGAGCCTGGAGACGCGGACTTCGGTGTCGAGCTTGACGACGTGCGCGGCCAGGCCGAGGCCAAGGAGGAGATCCGCAAGGTGGTCACCCTCTGGCAGTCCGGCGCGAAGTTCACCAAGGCGGGAGGCAAGCGCGAGCGCGGCATCCTGTTCCTCGGCCCTCCCGGCACCGGCAAGACGATGCTCGCCAAGGCCATCGCCACCGGGTTCAACTCCCCCATCGTGCTCATGCCGGGCTCGGGCTTCGCGCAGACGTTCATCGGCATGGATGTCATCATCGTCCGCTACATGGCGCGGAAGGCGAAGAAGCTCGCGCGGAAGTGGGGCGGGCAGTGCATCATCTTCATTGACGAGATCGACGCCGTAGGGATGCGCCGCGCTGCGCTCCAGGGAGGCGCAGGCGGCTCCTCGAAGACGCTCGACCCGCAGATTCCCGGCGGTGGCGGGATGTTCGGCGGCATGGGGCAGATGGGCCTCCAATCGCTGCTCGTGGTCATGGACGGCATCGACAACCCGCCGTTCCTCCGCAAGACCCTCGTCTCGAAGGTCAACCTGTGGCTCGATGCTCTCTACATCGTCCCGCAGAAGATCCGCGTGGGATGGCGCACATCGGACAAGTACCCGACCGACCTCTCACCCCGCTACATCTCGCTGCGGTTGCCGAAGGCCAAGCCGACCGGCAATCAGATTTTCTTCGTCGGCGCGACGAACGTGCCGCTGGAGGCGCTCGACCCCGCGATGACGCGGCCGGGGCGGATGGGTCGCCACATCTACTTCCGCACGCCGACCAAGCGCGACCGCCTCGACATCTTCGACCTCTACCTCGGCAAGGTGACGCACGACGCCGACCTCGATACGACCGAGGCCCGCGAGGAGCTTGCTCGCGTCACGGACAACTACTCCCCGGCGCAGATTGAGCAGGTGTGCTCCATCGCGCTCACGTACGCCCACCACTCCGGGCGCGAGGCGTTCTCCCGCGCCGACCTGCTCGAAGCGATGGTCACCGTCGAGGCGGGCACCGCGCTCGGGTGGGGCTACGAGTCCGAGGAGGAGGAGCGCAGCACCGCGATCCACGAGGCCGGGCACGCCGTGTGCGAGTACCTCTACCAGGAGCACACGGAGGCCGTCCGGCTCTCCATCAAGAAGCGCGGTGCTACCGGCGGGCACCTGATGTCCGTCGAGAACGTCGAGCGGTTCGCCCTCTACCGCGACGAGTTGATGGATCGTCTCGTCACAATCCTCGGGGCCTACGCCGCCGAGGTCGAGTTCTACGGCAACAACACGCAGGGTGTCGGAGGGGATCTCGGGCAGGCGTCCTACCTCGCCGGAGCGATGGTCGGCCGGTGGGGTATGGACGTTCCCGAGTACCCCGGCTGTGACCACAAGGCGATGGAGAAGATCGGGCAGCGCCTCGTCGCCGCCGCCGGGCCGTATGACATCAAGCTCGCGCCGTACAAGACGAAGGCCGAGTGCACGCTCCTCGGCATCGCCTACACGGTCGCACGCAACGCCGTGCAGGAGAACCGCCTCGGCATCGAGAAGATCGTCGCCACGCTCCTCCGCGAGAAGGAGGTCTACGGCGATGACCTCACACGGCTGATGGACTCGGCGGGCCTCCAGGCTCCCGAGCGCATCGACTGGAGCATCGTTGGCTAGAGGAGACATCTCCGAGGAGATCGAGCGGCTCTCGGCCGAGCGACGGGCGCTGTGGTCGTCGGGCGTCAACGGCGATGACTGCAAGCGCCTCACCGCGCTGATCGAGAGCCTGTACGCCGAGAAGCGCGAGGCCGCTGCGAGCCACGGGACGCCCGCCATGCGCGAGCGCCAGTTGGCCGCAGCCAAGGCCGATGAGCAGCTTGAGAAGTTGATGTCTTCGTAGGCTTCGCGGGGGGCGGCATGGTGCCGGGGGAGATCCCCGGACGGGTACTACCTCTCGACCTGTTGAAACACCGCCCCCGTTGAAAGATCCCCCTTCGGGGGGATGCCCCCGGTGCGCTCGTGTCCGATACTAAGGACATGAACACACAGCGCACAGACACCCACAAGCCTTCCCTGCTCGACCCCTCCGAGTACACCTTCGTCTCGGCCTTCTACCAGGGCTCCTCTACTGCGATGATGAAGTGCTACGACGAGGAGATGGCGGAGTGCTACTACCCCGCCGTCGAGTCCGAGCCGGTCTTCAACGGCAACCACGCCAACAAGTGCACCTGCGATCACTGCGGTGCCGCCTTCGCACACGGCGTCCTGTTTCGGCATGTCCCGACCGGCGAGCTTATCCACGTCGGCCATATCTGCGCATCCAACACCGTCGGCCTTCCCTCCCGCGCAGCCGCCCTTCGCAAGCGGGCCGAGCAGGCGCAGGCCGAGGAGAACGAGCGGCAGAAGCGCCACGAGGCCGCGACTCAGTGGGCCTCCGAGAACACGGACGTGGTGGAGTTCCTCGCCAAGTACAGCGTCGAGGTCAAGGACGCCGGTCGCCGGAGCCACCCCTTCCTCGATGACATGGTTCGCAGCCTCTACAAGTGGGGCACGCTGTTCCCGAACCAGGCCAACGCAGTCCGCAAGTTCATCGCCAACGAGAACAAGCCGAAGCCCGCCCCGGAGCCCGAGCCCACCACCCCGCTGATCGAGGGTCGCCGCGAGATCACCGGCACCGTCGTCTCGACCAAGTGGCAGAACAGCATGTACGGCGAGACGCTCAAGATGCTCGTCCGCGAGGCCGACGGCAACAAGGTGTGGGGCACGGTGCCCTCCTCGATCACGGACGCGGGCTACCTCGTCATGAGCAGCCAGGACGACGCTCTCAAGGGCAAGACGGTGACCTTCACCGCCAAGGTCGAGCGCAGCGCCGACGACGAGCACTTCGGGTTCTTCTCCCGGCCCACCAAGGCTTCGGTCATCGAGACGGAGGAGGTCAAGTAGCGGACGAGGCTACAACTACCAACCGCCGACCGAGGCCCGCGAGAGCGGGCCTCAGTCTTGCGGAGGCAGGCCGTCAGGAGGCCAGGCGTACTTGATGTCGGAGTCGGCTCCGGTGAACCGCACGAACTGGAGCCCGCCGTCGCCGGGGTACGCCTCGGTGTGGTCGTTGCCGCCGTTGAGGATCTCCTCGGGGATGCCGTCCGGGAACGCAGCGCACGTCCCGTCTCCGCGAGAGCGGGCGCAGTGGAGGAGACAGTGTTGTGAGATTGCAGGCATGGTCTTAGTGTAACCCCAACCTCTTGCGGAGCGCCAGGGCGCGGGCGTCCTCGCGGGCCTTCCGGGCCTTGCGGACTTCCTTGGCTGCACGCTCCGCCGCGCGAGCAGCGACGGCCTTCTGCTTGGCTGCGATGTCCTCCGGCGTGATCGTGGCGAGCGTCTCCTCGTACGCCTGGCGAATCTTCGCCGGGATGAGGTCGTACTTGCCGATCATCTTCGCGCAGGTGACCTCCGCGAACAACTCGGAGTTCTTGGCCTGGCCGGGGTTGCCGCCGGTCGCTCCGTACATCGACACCTGCCGCCGCTCCTCCTCCGTTACCCTGAGAGCTTCGAGCTTCGACGTGAAGATCGGCGCGAGCCCCTCCTTCGCCAGGGCTACCCCGTCCTCGCGGGCAGCCGCACCTTCACCGAAGTGGAACGAGAGAGCGTGACCCGCCTCGTGTGCCAAGAACGCACGGGTGCCCTGCGACGGATCTTCGGCCGCGATCCAGTAGCGCGGCGTGGCGTTGTAGAGGTCGATCTCGCGCTGATACCTCGCAATCTGCTCCTCTGATCCGCCCTTCTCCTGGAGGGTCTTGATCCACTCCTCCTTCTGCCGGATCTCGTACGCCTTCCTGCGCTCCCACGTGTCCACGTTGTCCGCGACCTGCGCAGCCTTGGACTTGGAGAAGACCTGCGCCTGTGCGCGGATCATCTCGCCCGTCCAATACTGCTTGGTGCCGTCGATGGTGAGCTTCTTCATCGTCTGCGCGGTGTAGTACGCGAGCCCGTCCGACTTGGGATCGCGCTCGACGTGCAGGCGGTCGAGCTTGATGCCATACGGCCGGAGCACGGACGCGGTACTGTCGAGCGCCTCGTACAGGCCCTTGAGGTCAGGGTTCGCGCCGAGGTAGACCTCGCGGGCGAGGAACTGCTCCGCGAACGCCTGCGCCTCCTCAAGGGACTGGAAGTGCGGCGTCTCGGGGTAGTTGCCAAGCTCGCCGGACGGAGGAGCGTCCTCGAACTGGAAGCCGCCCTCGGGGATCTCGACGCCGCGAGCCGCCGCCGACGCCTTCGACGGCCCGGCTGCCTGCTCCTCGGGCGAGAGATTCTCGAACTCATCGAAGGACTTGTAGCGCCCGCCCACCTTGATCTCCAGCTTGGCGATCTTCGGCATGTTCTGCTCGCGGATCATCCGCCGGTCAATGAGCATCTTCCCGTCCTTGTACTCCGTGATCGGGCCGGTGTAGACAACGGGCTTGTAGCCGGGGCCGTAGTCGAGCGTGAGGCGTCCCTGCTTCCCTTCGTACCGCTTGAGCGCGGCGTTGAATCCCTCCGGCGTGTGGAGGTCGGAGATGTGCTTCGGCGCAGGGGGCCGCGTGTCCGGGAGCGGCTCGGGCGCAGGGGCCGGAATGGTCGGCTCGGGCTTGGGGATCGGCGGGGCTGCCGGAGGCGGAGGCTCGGTGATCTTCGGCACTTTGGTCGCCCGCTCGACGGACGCCTTGAGGCCCTTGTAGAACTTGTACTCCAGCGGGGAGAACGTGGCAGCGCCGCCCTCGTACGTCACGGGGTCGGGAAGGTCGATGGGATCGCCAGGCTTCCAGAACTTCAACTTGCCGTCCTCTATGTCGAGCCACGTCTTGTTCCACTGCGGGTAGCGGGTGCTCATCCCGAGCCCGAAGCGCACGCCTTCCAGGGACACGAACGAGCCGTGGATGATCGGGTCGCCCGTCTCGGAGTGGATCTTCGCCATCATCGCCTTCGCAATCCCCTCGCCCCGGTGCGCCTTGTCCACGTAGATCGAGTGGACGTGGATGCCGTCGGCATCGCGTGCCCACGTGAGCGTGGCGATGTCCGCGCCCGTCCCGTCCTTGACCGTGAGATACGTCTGCTTCTGGAAGCCGTGGGACGGGGCAGCTTCGGCCTCCTGCGGAGTCGCGTGGGTGACGAAGCGGAAGTTCGTGTCGGCTCCGCCGATGGTGGTGTAGCTCACGTCGTACTTGTCGAGCGGCTCCATCATCACCTTGAACAGCGAGGGCTCGACGGGTGAGGTCGGAGCCGGAGGCGGTGACTCCTCCTTGGGCGTCGGCGCAGGAGCCGGGGGCTCGGGTTCGGCAGGCTCGGGCATCGGAGGCTCGGCCTGCTCGGGCTCGATGTGCGCCTTGATCTCGTACGGGGGCCGGGGGATGCCGTTGGGGAGAGCGCCTGTGTACGGGCGCTCCTTCACCGAGTCGATGACGAGCTTCTGGCCGCGTGCGAGGATGACCTCCTTCTCGTTCGAGGTCGCCATGTCCAACCCGCGCGGGCCGTACGCTGTGCCTTCGAGCGCGGCGTTGACGTTGATGCCCCTCGTACCGGCAGGCACGTCGATCTCCCACACGTCGCCGTACGTGCCCGCCCACGAGGTCGGCAGCCTCGAAGTCAGAGAGGTCGAGAGGTACGCCTGATCCTCGACCACCTGGCCGACGTGCGGGACGCCGCTGTAGAACTCCGTGTTGCCGACGCCGCGCCACAGGGTCATCGGTTTGTCGAGCGCGGGGGCCTTGCCGATGGCGGAGTCGAGGTTCTCCACTGCGGTCTTGATCTGTTCCAGCGGCTTGCCGCTCGTGCGCTTGACACCCCGGAGCCACCCGTTCACCGAGAAGTAGTTGCCGTGGTCGCCGGATGCGCCCGCCGACTTGGTGTAGCTGTGGACGGAGCGGATCTCGTCGTTGGTGAGTCCGTTGGCCGTGATACCGAAGGGCTCGCTCGTGGCCTCCGGCACCGTCCAGAACCGCCGCTCGGGATCGCCAGTGTAGGGCGCGGGCTCCGGCGGGAGAGTCTCGTCCGAGGTACGGTCGGGCGCGGGCGCGGGCTCGGGCTCGGGAACCTCGGGGGCGGGCGCAGGCTCGACCGGCGGAGCCTCCACGACCGGCGGAGCCTCCACGACCGGCGCTTCCTTCGACGCGATGATCTCCCACGACCCATCCTCAGCCTGCCGCTCGATGGACTCGACGCCGAGGTACGAGATCGGCTCGCCCTCGATCTCGGGCTCGCTACCACTCCAGTCGAGCCGCCCCTCGTACTCGTTGCGCCGGGTGGTGATACGCACGTTCTCGTCCACGTGCGGACGAAGCGTGTCCTGGAACTGCTCGCGGTTCCAGTCGGTGCCGATGTGCGTCGGCGTGCTCGGGAGGAGCGGCATCATGTAGTTCTCGCCTGTGCTCGGGGGCTCGGGCGCGGGCCGGGGCTCCACCATCGGCTCGCCGGAGGTATCGCCGCCGCCCGTCCACGGCTCGTCCGGCGGGAGCCACGGCGTGCCGTCCTCGTCCTCCAGCACCGGGATCGCCTCGCACCGGCAGTTCGGGTGCCACGGCGGGAGATCATCGTCCACCGAGTGCACGTCCGCCGCCGCCTCGACGCACTCGTCACACGGGTCTTCGGAGTCGATGCCGATGCTCGGGCCGGTGGCGACGAGGCTCTCGAACTGCGAGATGCCGTTCGCCGCGTAGGTGTTCATGCTCGTGGTCGTCCACACCGAGGCCGTCTCTGTCCGCGCGATGCGCTCGACCTGATACGCCTGGAGCCCCGGCCACTGCTCCTTGATCGCCGCCTTGACCTCCGCGATGGTCTTCGGGTTGCGCGGGTCGGTGGCGTCCACGATGATCTTCGTGAGCGCATCGCGGTGTGCGCCGTACATGTTCTGGATCACCTTCGAGCCGCGCACGGCGAAGGTGTCCTGCGCCATCGCCTGCGGGTGTGCGAACTCGAACGTCTTGTGGAGCCCGAGATGGTCGAGGCTGATCTGTCCGGCCTGCTCCGCCGTCTTCACTGAGAGCCCGAGGTACTCCGTCGCCGCGCCCGTCTCCCACGAGGCCCGGTTCACCGTCCGTTCGAGTGCGTGCTGCACGTCGTACGCCGTCGGCTGCGAGCCCGGAGCGACGGAGGAGAGCACGTTGAGCGCGATCTGAGAGATGCCCTGCTTCTGCGCTGCCGTGCCTGCGGGGACGGAGCCCGCCGGAGGGATCACCCCGCCGGTCACGGCGAACGCTGCGACCTCGTTCGGCGTCCACTGATACAGGCCCGACCGCTCACCCCGGCGCATACCGAGGCCCTGATAGAAGCCCTGCGCCTGGCGGGTGGAGAACAGGCGGACGCCCTTGCCCTCGCGTGCGGCCAGCCGTGCGACTTCCTGCATCATCGCCGTGCCGTGCCCCTCGGACGCAGCGAGCGTCACGACCTCGACCTCGCTGCCGACCGTCTTGATGTCCGCGACCGCGAGCGGGTTGCCGTCGGCGTCCCGGAGCACGCGAGCGCCCTCGCCCCGGAGCGCGATGAGGCCCGCGCGAGCGCGAGCGCCGCCCCACTTCTGGATCGCCTCCTCGTCCGAGGGCCGGGGGCCGGAGGACGCCTTACGCAGTCGCAGCCGCGACTTCACGGCCCCGAGATCCTCACCGGCCACCACACCGTCGGCAGGCTCCGGCGGGGGTGTGATCCATGCCCGCTGTGCCGCCTGCACTGCCGCCTCGATGTCGAAGGAGGCGACGAGATGGTCAGAGAGCGCCCGCAGGTGGCGCTCCCACTCCTTCTCCAGTTCGAGCCGGATGGCGTGCGACCGCTCGTGCACCATCTGCGTCCGAGGGCCGCGCCGCGCCTTCTGGATCTCCAGGAACAGGCGCTTCGTCCGGCGGAGGTTCTCCCGCGCGAGCGCCACCGGATCGTCGCCTGCGGCGTCGTCCTCCAGCTTGTCCTTGCGCAGGCGTGCGTAGAGCACCGCGAGGGTGCGGAGATGCTCGGCGGAGAGGTCGAGTGCGCTAGTCGGCATTGTCCGCGATGGCCGCGAGACGAGCGTGCGTCTCGTGGGCCTGGCGGACGAGAAGGGCCACGTCGCGCTCGACGGACTTGGAGACATCCGGGGTCAGCTTGCCAGCACCGGGCACCTGTGCGCTCGGCATACCGGCAGCCTGCGTCGAGCCCGGAAGCTGCGAGAACAGCATGTCGTTGAACTCGCTCTCGACCTCCTCCGGCGGGACGGGGTTACCGTTCTCGTCCAGAGGGGGATCGTCGTGGACGCCCGGCTGCGGTGCGCCCATGATCGGCTCGTTGGTGATCGGGTCGAGGCGGGGCGTGCCGTCCGGGTTGAACTGCTCGACCGGCTTCGGCTTCATGAGCGGCCCCATCCCGAGGCGGTGCCGCGCCTCGCGCAGCGTTATCATGTCGCCGTGGAACAGCATGAGGGCCTGATCCATGTCCTCGCGGTCGGAGCGGATGTCGAGGTCGTCCATCTTGATGAGCCACTGCGACTTGTCACCGGGCTTGACCTCGACCTCCGTCGCGCGGCCGTACTCGATGGCGATGAAGCGGCGCAGGCGCGAGTTGAGGATTTCCTGCGCCTCCGCGATGACGCCCTCCTTGTAGACGCGGTTCGCCTCGGAGGCGATGTTGCCCCCGAGCGCACCCACGGACGAGTTCGCCAGGCGCTCGGCCGGGACGCGGTGCGCGATCATGATGGCTTTGTCGGCCCGCTCGCTGAGTTTCTCGAAGCTCCCGTCCTTCGCCGTGTCGCTGAGCTTCTCAAACTGCACCTTCGCGTCCTTGCCTGCGACCGGCACCATGACGTTGCGGTAGGGCTGCTTCATGTCCACGGTGAACGCCCGGCGGAGATCCTCCTCGATCACCGTGTCGTCGGACATGCCGGTCAGGATGATCGCCCACCGGGGCTCGCGCCGGTTGTTGAAGAAGTAGAGGTTGTCGTCGCGTGCGGCGAGCGCCAGGGTGATCCAGCCGACGGCGGAGATGTAGCCGGGGATGCCGTACCACGTCGAGCGGCGGCTCGGCTTCTTGATGACGAACAGGTCGTTCGCCTTGAGGTCGTCCGGCACATTCGTGATCGAGCCCGTCTTCATGTTGACCTCGACACGCTTCCCTGCGGCGTCCGTCGCGCCCCACCGCCGGAACCACATCGCGCGGTTGTCGCGGGCCTGGCAGAGAGCAAAGCCGTTCTTGTGCGCCTTGACCGTGTGCGCCGGGACGTGGTAGAGGCGGGCGAGCTTGCCGCCCGGCTCGCGTGCGCACTCCAGGAGGCCCCACCCGACCGTCTCGACATCGAGCCACGCCGTCTGGATAAGCTCGCGCATGTCGATCTCGTCCGGCGCGAGCGACTGGAGCCAGTCCTCCAGGGCGTCCCGTGCGTCCTCGTCGGCCACGTCGGGGTCTTCGGCCTCCCACGTCCACCCCTTGCCGCACACGTCGGCGGTCTTCTGCTCCAGCGCCGAGGAGTGCACCGGGTGCATCTCCGCGAGGAAGGTCAACTGCGCCATCGGGAACGGGGGCTCGATGAGCGACTTCGCGTTCACACCCTCCCACGGGTTCTCGGGAAGCTGCGTCGAGGCGTACTCGCCAACCGACTTGCCCTGCTCGTCCAGGTACAGCACCTTGAGGACGCGACCATCCGCGCCCTGCTTGGCCTTCTCGACGGCTTCGCGCACGAGCTTGGGGTCAGGGGACTCCATCACCCTATTCTAGCGAAGCCATGTCGTGATCTAGGTAGAACGCGACACGTGGTACCCTACGTCTGTGGTGATAGGGGTCATCATCGCGGTCGCCCTCGGGCTCATCACGCTCGCCGTGTTGAGCATGGCCGGTGCGCTCGGCCGGATCGCGGAGCACAACGCGAAGTTCACGCCGCCCGACCCCGAGCCGGGCTTCCGGCTCCACGAGGGGGACGTGCTGCTCGTCTCCTTCCCGGCCCTGAACGCCGAGCAGGTCTTCACCGTGAAGGGCCTCGGCCTGGCCCCGGACGGGCTGCTCACCGCCTGCGTCGAGCCGCTCGGCGCATAGCGAACACCTGTTCGTATCTCTGAGCCATTCTAAGCCCCTCTGAGCACGGCTCCGCCCGGAGATGTAACCGCCCGGAATCGGCCTGGAGGGGCGGGAGCGTCGAGATGGGCCAGCGAGGCAGGCCCTAGAGCGGCCACGTCGGACGGACACCGTGGATCTTCGACTTGATCCGGTACACCTGCGCACAGTCGAGCCCGAGGAAGAACTCCACGATGTCGTCGGCAGAGAGTGCCCGATCCCACATGAGGGTGTCGGCGAAGGAACCGTTCCACGGCTGTGCGTACCCGAAGTCTCCCGGACCTTCAGCGTTACGCGTGCCCCACAGGATGGAGTTGCTGCTCACGGCGAATCCGCTGTGAGCGAGCGTTCCTCCCGGGGTCGTATCCATATACGTCTTGATCGTCGTACCGTCAGATGTCACGACGTAGAGGTGCCACTGGTCATCCGTCAGCGTGCCGATGGTGATGTCGGCTGTTGAGTGTGACGTGAAGTTCACGGACTTCCCGTCCGTGCCGATCTGGATACGCCAGCCGTTTTCCGACGCGCCGTCTGATACCTCGTCGCCGATGAGCGTCATCACTTCGTAGTGCGAGATTGCCAAGTCGGAGATCAAGTACGAGTCGAGCGGCGGGGGGCCGCCAGCGATTGCTCCGAACTCATCAGCGCGCGCCCAAATAGCGAGCGTCCAACTGCTCGGCGAGTACCAGGGTGACCCACCATAGGCAGCTTTGATCTGGAACGGATTTGAACCTGCGAGGTCGTGGTTGGTGATGATGGCGGGCCAGATCCTTACCTTGACGCCCGCCCCCTTGGAGCAGAACCACGGCGGCGCATCGGTAGATTCAAGCGTGACGATCGTGGTGTCATTGACGCCGATAACCGGCGTCGAGATGACTGTCGTTCCTGGGTGCCCACCTCCCGCGTGATCTGGAAGGGAACCTGTTCCGCTGTAGTCGAGTGACTCCATCGACCACCAGTCGATCAGGCCGGTGAACCACGCGGGGTCAGGCATACCAACCGTCCACGCGCGCAGCCCCTTCCAACTCGCCGTCCCATGTCGTCCAGAGAGACGAGAGCCGTTGGAAGTGCGCGTCAAACCTCGGGAACACGGCATCGAGCGAGTAGCGGTCGAGCGCGTACTGGCGAACGACTTCAGAGTCGAGGTCGATGGACAACTCGACTGCGCGGGCTGCCTCTCCCAGCGTGCGGAATCGATAGCCTGACACGCCCTCCTGCACTGTCTCCGTGAACGCGCCCCAATCAGTGGTAACGACGGGGCAGCCCGACATCATCGCTTCGACAGCGACGCCACCGAAGGGCTCGATGTACTGCGTCGGTACGAGCGTCACTGCGGCGCCAGCCAGTAGCTCCGCGCGCTGCTCTCGTCCGACTGGGCCGATGTAGCGGATGTGTTCTCCTTCAATCGTAACCTCCGGTGCGGAGACGTAGCCGTCTCGTCCCTCGGTCGCCCCGGGGCCGACGACATAGAGCGGCATCCCCACACGCTCCGCGATCAGGGATGCGACGGTCAGCCCCTTCCGCTGCACGAGTCGTCCCATGAAGAGGAGGTAGTCCCCGCCGCGTCCTGCGCGGACGTGCGGGAAGTCTGCTGGATCGAAGAAGTTCGGGATCACCGCATCGAATGAGAGCCCGTCCTTGATTCCAGCCAGGCCGTAGACGTGATGCATCCAGGCGTACGACTCGAACACGCGGAACGGTGTGGCGATGCCCTCATACCCGACGGCCCACTCCACGGGCAGAACGAGGGTTTCCAGCATGTCCGCGATGGGCTTCTGTGCGCCGGTGAGCAAGCAGAGGAAGTCGCGCTTATCGCGGCGCTCGTTGATCTGGTATGTGGCGCTTGCATTGAACGAAATCCACGCTGGCGTCATCGTGTCCCAGTCGATGTTGCCGAAGAGATTGTTCGCGTCCCACTCTCCGTAGTGCGCGCGCTGCTCATCGTCGCTCATCACGATAACGTGCTCAGCGCAAGTCGCATCGCATCCGCTTCCGGCGGAGTACAAGATGACTTCGTACTCCCTCGACATCATGTCACAGAACTTCAGGAGCTTCTGCGTGTACGCGCAGTGGAGGTACTCGCGCGTGACTTGTGTCCAAGGAAGACCAACGACGTGGAGCCGCTTCCGCTTCACGCTACCAGCTTATCACGATGACGACACCATCGCCGCCCGTGCCTCCCGCTCCGGGAGTGCCCGAGTTAGACGAGCCGCCTCCGCCGCCTCCACCACCGTATGCGCCCCCCTTGCCACCATGACCGCCAGCCGCTGTATCGGATGCGCCACCGCCGCCGCCGCCATTTCCGCAAAGTCCTTCGGGATTGCTTGTCCCGTCAGTACCATTGTTCGTACCGCTCGCCGCGAATACGCCTCCGGCCTGTCCACCACCCGCGCCTGATCCGGATGCCATGCTGCCGGTGCCCGTGATAGTGGGAACCCCGCAGGCCGCTCCGCTCGTTCCGCCCGCGCCACCCGCGCCGGTCGCAGCGGTCGCGCCACCGCCTCCGCCGCCACCTCCCGCGCCATTGAGGGACTTTCCGCCAGGACCACCAGTGGCAGTAGATGAGGTGCCCCCGCCTCCGCCGCCTCCGCCGCCGTTCTCAGCGTAGCCACCGTTCTGTGCGCCCGCCGACCCCCCACCGCCTTGCCCGGCGCTTGCCATCGTGTTGTTACCTCCGCCATTCGCACCATTGGTGCTCGCGGTCTGCATGAACGGGCCGCCGCCGCCGCCACCGGCCGCGTTTGCTCCGCCAGTACAACCGGCGGTAGCAGTGCCTCCGCCACCTCCACCCGTTGGGCTAGTCGCCGAGCCAGTTGCACCGTAGCCTCCGCCACCGCCACCAGCCATCTCCTTCGCGGGAGAGCCGGTCGCACCGAAGTACGAGTTCCCTCCTGACGTACCGCCCGGGGTGCCAGCGAAGGTACCGCCCGCACCTCCGGCGCCGACAATGACGAGTTCTGTCGCACCAAGGTCAGATGCCCGGAACACCTTCTCGCTGTACGCTCCGCCGCCACCGCCTGCGCCCCCTGACCGTGATGACGCCGCCTTGGATCCGCAGCCCCCGCCTCCGCCTCCACCGATGCAGATGACCTTGACGACCGTGACTCCAGCGGGCTTGTTCCACGTCGCGCCCGAACCGGTTGCGCCGGTCGAGGCAGTCGTGAACGTGGTGATGTTGGTTGTAACGCCTGGGCCAGTTGCGCCCGTCGCGCCTGTCGCCCCCGGATTGCCGTCAGTGCCGGGCAGACCCATCGGGCCGGTTGCGCCCGTCGGGCCGGTTGCTCCGACACTGCCCGCGCCGCCGGGGCCAGTTGCGCCGACGCCGCCGGTACCGCCGGTACCTCCTGTGCCGCCGGTACCTCCTGTGCCTCCTGTGCCGCCGATCGGCCCCGTTGCGCCTACAGGCCCGGTCGAGCCCGTCGGGCCGGTCGGGCCGGTCGCGCCGTCGCGGCCATCGAGCCCGTCGAGTCCTGCCGGGCCGGAGGGGCCAGAGGGGCCGGAGGGGCCAGAGGGGCCAGAGGGGCCAGTCGGGCCGGTGTTCCCGACGGGGCCGGTCGGGCCAGTCGGGCCTCCAGGAGATCCCGAGGGGCCGGTCGGGCCAGTCGGCCCGGTGGCTCCCGCTGCGCCCGGAGAACCACTCGGCCCGGTCGGCCCGGTCGGCCCCGTGGGGCCACCCGGAGAGCCGCTCGGGCCGCTCGGCCCCGTAGGGCCGGTAGGGCCGGTCGCGCCCGCCGGGCCTGTGGCTCCGGCCGGGCCTACCGAGCCGGTGGGGCCTGTGGGGCCGGTCGAGCCGTGGCCGACGATGGACACGGAGCCGTCGGTATCGACCTCCCACAGGATGAAGTTGTCGAAGCCGTCGCCGCCGACGGGGTGCTGCTTGTAGTCCGGGCGGAAGCCGATGGGGAGCGTGAAGACCACCGTGCCGACGGAGCCGCCGCTGATCTCGCCCTCGATCTCGATGGTGCCCGAGAGGAGCCAGCGGAAGCGCAGCGGCACGTTGCCCGAGCCGATGTTCGCCCACCCGTTCTCGAACGGAGGAGAGTCCGGCGTCGTGTTGTCGTCGCCGGGGTACGTGCCGACGTAGATCCACTCGCCGTCGGCGCGAGTCTCCACACCGCGAATACGGGTGTCGTGCTCGCCCCACACCTTCGTGTGGACGGTCGTCCTGCGCTGGTTCTGCGCCATTAGCTCGACTCCGCCTGTGCAGAGGCGACAAGCTCCGAGACGGCCTCGCCGTACTCCGTGCTCACGCTGAGCTTCGCACCGTAGACCCGCTGGAGCCCGGAGAGCGTGTCACGGGTGTCGGGGAACGTCGTGCCGGTCGCGGGCTTGGACGCCTTGAGGTAGATCGAGTCTCCGATGCCGTACTCGTTGAAGAAGCGCGGCGAGTCCTCGGGGGTCGGCGTGATGGACACGAGATCGTGCGGCGACTTGCGCAGGAAAATCTCCTCCTCGGCCAGTGCCGTGAGCAGGTCAACGTGCTCCACGTTGGACACGACCGTTACGTCCTCGAAGATGTCGTAGATCGCCTGCGAGTCCGCGTCGAACTGATTGACCAAGTGCCCCTTGTTCGACTTGCCGAACAGGTAGACGGAGTTCGCCAGGTTGTCGAGCGTCGTCGTCCGGTCGAAGTTGACTGCGCGGCGCGGAGGCGCAGCGTAGCCGAGGATGATGCTCGGCTTGTCCGTCCCGAGGCGGGGGAGTGCGCCGAGGCGGAGGAAGTCGTTGTCGGAGCCGTCGAGCGGCGTCGGGTCGAGGTCGATGTTGCCGGTGTCCGTGAGCCGGATGATCGACGGCAGAACGTACGCCTGATCGAAGCCGACGGTGGACTCGCCGCACGTGACCCAATGCCCGCCCGTCGTGTCGATGCGGCAGGTGCCGACGAGCGTCTGCGTGCGCTCGATCATGTCGAGGATGATGGAGTCGTAGGTCGCATCTCCGCGCGGCGAGCCCCACCACCGCACCTGCTTGCGGAAGTCGCCGTCGGCCGAGCGCACGATGCGCTTCTCCAGGTGCTTGAGTGCGTCGAAGCACGTGACCATCGTCTTCGACGTGTCGCCGTCGCCCTGATCCTGCACCGACCACACACGTCCGGCGTACTTCAACTCCCACCCACCCGGAGACGGAGCGAGCGAGGAGGGAGACTTGCGCCACCCGAGCACCCAACGCGGGCCAGCCGCGAGGTACGGGAGCCCGTCCGTGTGCGGGATGTTCACCTGCGGATGGTCGCTCGGGACGGTGAACGTGAGCATGGCGCTCCGGTTCAACTGATAGAGAAGCTCGATGTTGTCCGCGAGATGGGTGAGGATCGACACCTTCTTCCACGAGCCCGCGCCGACCGGGGCCATGATCGTGAACCGCCACTCTACGGGTGCGTAGATCGGGGAGCCCACGGCTTAGACCCAAGCGTCGTTGGACTTGACCACGATGTGATGGGCACCGGGGGTGACGGACACCGTGCACCCGCCCGGAGGGATGCTCCAGAAGTCGGACTGATCGTTGAGCCCACCGAGTTCGTTGGTCGAGTTCCCGTCCATATACATCGTCTCGTTGAACATGTCAACCTCGACGTAGTGGCCGTGGGCGACGTTGCCCGCCCACTCGACTTGGTACGTGCCGTTGTCGAGCGTGAAGGATGCGAGGAAGCTGGACGACGGCGGGGCGTAGACCTCGATGACCGGCCAGGTGTCGGCGGTGCCTTCGTTCGGGATGAACACCGAGCCGCCGCCGTAGATCGTGGGCACGTCTTCGTAGACGCCGTTGTCACGCTCGCTGTACGTGTACGAGAACGGGTTGACCGAGACGAACTGCGCGGTGTACTCCTTCGGCGCTGCGATGTTGTCCGGCGATGCGCCCGCCGTACCCTGCGGGCCGACGATCTCGGTGGCATCGTAGTTGCGCACCGTCTTGAAGCGAGTGGCCTGGCCCGGAGGCTTGAAGAAGAAGCGGCAGTCCGTCTGCATCGCGGAGAAGACCCACCCGGCCAGGTAGTCGTAGAGCACCTGGCGGATCTCCGGCGTGTCCCCGACCACGAGGCCCTGGAGGGTGAAATACTTGGGGCCGGAGTAGAACTTGTGAATGATGCCGCCGTGCTTGTGCGGCCGGTTGTCCACCGGGTTGCGCACCGCGCCGCCGTGCATCCCGGACGCGAACTGCATGAGGTAGCCGTTGCCCGCCGGGAGTCCGGTGGCGTTCCACCCCGCCGAGACGGACGCGGGCACGACGCCGGGGCCGGGCCAGATATTGCCGCCGAGGCCAGCGAGGCTCGCGCTCGTCGCGTCACCCGAGAGGTCGTTGAACACGATCTCCCCGAGGGGAGTGTAGAGGCTCATGGGGATTCCGATGTCCACGCTTTACACCGCCGCCGCCGCACGGGCCATCTCGCGCCCGAGCGCGAAGCGATCCTTGGGCATCTCGTTGAAGTGGTTGGTCTGACTGATGTTCTTCGTGATCGCCGCAGTGGACGCCGAGCCCGTCTCCATCCCGTTCGGGCCTGCGTGGAAGACACTCGACGCGAACTCGGAGAAGAACGACCCACGGGTGTCCATGAACGCCTGCAACTCATTCTTGGTCGCGTCCTGAGCGTTGGCCTCCTTCTTGATCGCCGCCGCGAGATCCTTCTTCACCTTGGTGAGTTCCTTCATCGCCGCAAGCTGCTTGGCCCCGTGGAGCTTGTGGGCGTTGACGAGCTTCTGGAGGTACGTCTCCTCCTGCTTGAGCACGGCGATCTGCTTCTTGAGGTTGTTGTCCTGGAGCGCCTTCTGATACGCCTCGGCCATCGGCAGCGGGACGAGCCCGGTGTACTTGCCGAGCTTCTTCGCAAGCGCCTTCTGTGCGTTCTCGATGTTCGCCTGGATCGAATCCAACTGCGTCCAGAGTGCCGTCTTGGTCGCCATGCTCAGCTTCTTCGTCTTGAGCAGGTTGAACAGATACGTCTCCTCCTGCTTCCACACCGCGATGTCGTCCTTGGTGGACTTGGTGAATCCTGCCTTGGCCTCGGCAAGCTGCAACTGTGGGGAGAGGAAGTTCCCACTCGTGTTCGTAAGCAGGTTGTTGCTCGGCGTGTGCGGGGGCTTCGGCTTCTTCCGCGCACCCTTGTGCATCTCGGCGTGCTTCGCTCCAGTGATGACGGACACGTCCGTCTCGGTGAGTCCGGGGTACATGTTCATGAGCGACTGGATCGCGTCCTTGGTCGGGACGCCTCCTGCGATCCACGCCTGATACCGTGCACGAAGCTGTGCGATGAACTTCGGGGAGAGGCCGGTGCCTGCGCTGCTCGGGGTGTTGTCCTTACCGTTGACCGCGTTGTACGTCTCGTTGCCGATGTACTTGCCGAGGCCCGGCAGCCAGTTGAGCGGGTTCTTCATGCCGCCGCCCGTGACGATCTTCGCGCCATGCTTGAGCGTGTCCCACGTGGCGTTCGCCATGTCGCGCACGGCCTTGACGTGCTTGTAGAGTTCGTAGAAGCCCGCGCCAAGGGCGGCGAGGCCGATGAGGATAGCGCCGACGGGGTTGGCGAGCATCGCCGCATCCATCGCGCCCGCCTCTCCAGCGGTCGCCGTCTCCGCCGCACGAACACCGAACAGCGCCGTCTTGAGCTTCCCGAGGGACGTGATCGTGGTGAGCAGGTTGCCGAGCTTCATCGCGGTGTTGAACGCGAACGCCGCGCCCTTCGCCAGCACGTACGCCTCGATGAGATCCTTGAGCAGCGTTGTGTGGTGCGCGAGCAGGCCCGCCACGCTCGCCAGGTTGCGGCCGAGACTTATGAGCGTCGGCAGGAAGCCCTTGAGGATCGACGCCGCCGACTTGTCGATGGCGTCCTTGGCCTTGTTCCACTGCACCGTGAGCGAGCCCTCCTGCGCGGCAGCCGCACCGTTGTAGCGGTGAAGCTGTTGGAGGACGTAAAGCTGCGCACCGAGGACTCCGGTGTACCCCTGGAAGGACTGCGTGCCCGCCTGGATGTTCTTCACCATGTCCTGTTGCGTCTTGTTGAAGCGGATGCCCGCACGGCCGAGCGAGTTCAGGTTGTTGGCCGGGTCTTGCAGGGTCTTGCCGAGCGCGAGCGCGATCATCCGCGTGCTGCGCTGCGTGACCGTGGCGATGTTCTCGACCATCATTCCGGCCCGGTCGAAGATGTTGGTCTTGGACGTGCCCATGTTGCGCAGGTTGTCGAAGCGGAGGAGCATCTGCTCCATCTGCAAGTTCGCCCCACGGGTGTTGCCGGTCAGGTTGGTGATCTGATCGGAGAGCTTCGAGGCATCCTGCGCGGTGACGCCCGCCACCCCGCCGGTCGCCTGGATCGCGTTCTTGATCCCGAGCCACCCTTGCTGTGCGGACTTCATCCAGTCGAGCCCGCCCTTGACGAAGAAGTACGCCGCGCCGAGCCCGAGCATCTGCCCCATGCCGCCGCCGATCTTCCCGAAGCGAGCGATGGCACCCTCTGACTCTGCCGTCGCCGTCTTCACGGCCATGCCCGCGCGAGCAGCCGCTCGCTCGGTGGCAGCGGCGAAGGCGTTGGACGCCTCGGCAGCCGCGCCGAGACTCGCCTCCAGGTCGCGGGCCATGACGCCCGTCTGAGCGCCGAGCCGCGCGAACGTGGCGTCGGCCTCGGCGGTCGCAGACGCCATCGAGTCCGTCGTGTCCACCACGACGGCCTCGGCCTGTGCCATCTTCGCCACCTGCGACGTGTTGAAGATGAGTTCGTATGTGGCCTTGCCGAGTTCGGGCATCGTACTAGGACTCTATCCCCGGTCGGTGTTGACGCCGATACCGAGAGCCGCCGCCTTGGCCTTGCCCTCGTCGCTGTTCGGATCGAGACGCTCGACCTCCTCCTCGATCCCTGCGAGGAACATGAACCGGGCCTTGATCCGGTGGTGCTCCTTCGTGTCGAGGTAGGGCATCTCGGACGCCAGGAAGGCGAGCAGCATCTCCTCGGCCTGGAGGATCGGAAGCTCCTCGGCGTAGATGCGTACGAGCGCCTTGGGCATCCGCGCCAAGTCCTTCGGCGGGATGCCGTAGAACCGCGTCAGACGCGGGTAGTCCCGGAGGGTGACTCGCTTACTCGCCACCCTCGGACTCGACCTTCGCCTCGATCTCTGCCTCGATGGTTTCCATGAGCTTCGTCACCTGCGGCAGCGAGAGCTTCGCGGCGACCTCGGGCGTGAGGGACGTGAGCTTGCAGACGATGGCGAGCCGCGCCGTCTGGATCTTCGCGGCCACGCCCTTGCCCTTCTCGACGTTCGCCGTCATGGCGAGTTCCTCCTGGAGCAGGTTGAACCGCGCGAACAGCGCCATGACCTCGGCCTCCTCCTCGTCGGAGAGATGGTCGAGCCCGAGCAGGTCGAACTCCTCGCCGTCCACGAGGAACTTCTTGGTGGGCGAGAGGGAAGTGGTGAAGCTGAGTGCGTAGTCCGTCATGTCTTCTCCTTGATGATCGAGATGCCGTACTCGGCTGCGAGCCGAGCCTCCAACTCCTGCACCCGAGCTTCGAGCCGGGCGAGTTCCTTGTTGGCCTCGTCCAGGTCGCGCATCGCCCGCTTGACGAGTCTCCGTGCCGGAGTGGCGTTGATCTCGATGTGGTCGGGCTGCGCCAAGTGGCCGTGCCTCCGTCGTTGCCCTCGCGGGCTAGGGGTGGGTGGTTACGGGGTGGCCGCGCGGACGCGACCGAACGCCTCGGTGTCGCTCGAACGGTTCGGATCGACCAAGGCGTGAAAACTCACAGACAAAACGGCCTTGTTGTCCTTCGTGAAGGTGTCCTCCGGGCTGCCCTCGTTGAAGCAAACCGGAACCTCGAACTGGAGCGCCTCGTCGCCGTACGGCGAGAGATGGCCCTGGCGGCAGAGGAGCGAGAGCGTCTCGACCTGGAAGCCACCGCGATAGAGCGGCAGCGACTTCTCGCCGGGGGTGCTGATGTCCGGGCCTGCGATGGCCTGGTTCAGCGCAAGAGCGTAGTTTTCGAGCGTAAGACTCGCCAGGTCGAAGGTGATCTCCAGGCCCTCCTCGGAGCGGACGGCCTTGATAGGCCCTGTGACTTGATCCGCCCTCAACTCGACAATCGTTTGGGGATGGGCCACCTTCACGCCCCCTTCGGTGTAGCCGACGTACGTCCAGGTACCACCCTCCTTGATCGCTTCGTCCGTGACGCCGATGCCAGGGAAGGCGGTGCCGGTTGCCGAGAAGTACACGTCGAGCGGCCCGGCCAGGATCTCGTAAGGGGCGGTGTTCGCCATCGGCCTAGAGAGCGTGGTCGTACAGCCAGTTGAGTGCGTACACGGCGTCCGGCTCGACGCAGTTGGCCGGGTTCACGTACGGAGCGTGCTCCGTGACCGGGGCAGCCTGATGGCCCCACGTGTCGGCCGCGCCGAGCGGGAGGTTCTGCGCGATGTAGTTGGCGAGCGCCGCAGCGTCCGGCGAGTCCACCATGTGCGTCGGGAGCGGCACGATGGAGCCGCCGTCCGTCGCGGGCCAGCGGGACTCGTCACCGAAGTACAGCGCCGACGCGGCCTTCGAGAGATCCGGGGCCGAGACATCGCCCGCGTACACGCCGTCGTGCGGCGGGAACAGAAGCGCGGTGCCCGCGTCGTCGGGCTGCGTGGGGTACGGAGTCGCCATGTCACACAGAGGGTAGCCCCCTCTCCCGTCCGCCTGACATTCCTGTACCATTTCCTCATGCCGCGCAGCCTCGATCCCGAGCACACGAAGCTCATCATCAAGTGGTACACGTTCTATGGCTCGACACGCCGGACGGCTCGACATCTGCGCTGCTCACGCACGACGGTGCTCAAGCATCTGCACGCCGCCGGAGTTGAGATGCGTCGGCCGGGGCGTCCGTCGTCTTCTGCATAGAACGCGACGGGGTTCCCCGGAAAAGGGTGTACGCAACACACGAGGTTCCCCGGAAGACGCGACGAGCCCCGCTCTCGCGGGGCTCTCGGGCGACGGGATGGACTATCGAGTCCCCTGCCTCTCCCGTCCTTAGCGGACTGTCGGCCCGCGCGGTCTAGGGCTCGTAGATGACGAGCATCTGATCGGAGAGAAGTGCGTCCTTGATGTCCTCGTCGGAGATGCCGAGGTACCGGGCGCAACCCACGAGCCGGTCGTTGAGCGCGGTGTCGGCGTTGGGGGCGTCCGACTCGCGGACGCGGCGCTGAATCAGGTCAACGAGCGCGAGCGAGTTGCCTGCGCCGGAGGGGAGCAAGTCCATCATGCGTGCCATCGAGTTCGTCTCCTTCGGGGTGATTGCCTTCATGTATCGAGTATCGGTACTCGATACGCCGGGCGCATCCCCTAGAAGGGGTATTCGGGGCCGGTCGCCACCGGCACGTTCCCGATCATCAACTCCGCGAACATGAGCGTCTCCCACGTCTCGGGCGAGTCGTAGTGCATCGACGGGCCGACGGTGATGTTCGCCATGTGGATGAGGAACCACTGGCCGGTGTCGTCCGGGTACGCCGGGTTCGCCGTCTGGAAGCACAGGCTGCGTCCGCGCCCGTGCACGTCGCGTTGCACTGCCTGCGCGAGCAGGTCGGCGGTGGCGAGGTCGCCCGCGAGACACCGCGCCTGCGCCCGGTACCACTGGAGCGGGGCGTACTTCTCGATCATCGGCAGGCCCGCCGACATGAGCGAGATGACGCCCGCCTGTTGCTCGGTGTCGTTCGCCGGGCCGACCTTGACGGTGTAGCCCTCGTTGACGATGACCTCGCCGTACCGCGTGATGAGGTCGCGGGTAAGCTCGGCGGGTGAGATGGGGGGCAAGCCGGACGGCATCTACAGGAGTCCTTCCTCGCGGAACGCTTGAGCCACGATAGCATCCGAGCGCCCGCCACGCACCATCTCGATGCCCTGCGTCACGCCGGGGTGCATCCGGCCGACCCACTCGACGCAGGCGTAGGAGATCCACGAGCCGACCTCGACCACCTGGCCGATAGGCGTCTGCGTGGCGTGGAGGTTCTCGGCGGTGAGCATGAGGTCGGCGGTGTGAGCCTCGTCCTCGTCGCTGTCGTGGTACTCCCCAATCGGGGCCACGTGCACCGAGCGCATGAGCGTGCCGGTGAGCCGGTGTGTGACCCGCTTCGTCTCGACCGCTGCCGCGAGCCCGATGCCGACGATGGCACGGCCTCCTGCGCGGTCGATCTTCTGCGCGATCCCGAGGCCCTCCCATGAGCGGGCTACCATCGCCACGCCTAGACTCCTGCGGCCAGGCCCGGCCCGGCCTGCTCCCACACGGTGAACTCGCAGTGGTGCGGGCCGCGTGAGTCGTACTTCGTCTCAGAGTCCTTGATCTTGAGGAGCCCGAAGATGATGTGGCCGTCCACGCCCATGCACCGGAGGGCGTCGTCCTCGCGGATGTCCACGTCCACGTCGGTGTAGACGACGAAGTACCGCTCGAATGTGTCCACCATCCGCTCATTCATGAGCAGGCCCCCGGACTTCATGTACGCACGGCAGGGGTAGGTGTGGACGAGCGTCTCGCCGTCCACCTGATGATCGCGCGGGTTGATCGACAACTCCTGCCCGAACCGATCCACGAGCGGGTTGCCATCGCCGTCCTTCTCCCGCCGGTAGACCTCCAGCTTGTGAATGAGGAGCCGCGAGAAGCTCACTTAGCACATCCGAACACGCATCGTCCGCATGTACCTGTTCAGGAAGAAGTACGCCTGGCGGATGTACGGAAGCTCCTCGTCGCCGGACACGCCCGCGAGCGTGTAGCTGTAGTCCCCGATCTTCTCGGACTTGATGGCCTCCAGCGCCTTCGGCCCGTAGGCGTGGTAGCCCGCTGCGAGGAAGGCGATGCCCTCGGTGACGGCACGAGGCACGACGCCCGTGCCGATGTAGTGCACGTCCACGCGAGCGTAGACCTTCATGAGCCGGTCGGCCCGAGCGCCCTCGAACGGGGTGACGGTGCGCATCGGCCGGAGATAGAGACGGCCCTGGTCATCGAGGTCGTAGCCCCCGAGGCTCCCGGCCTCCGAGTTGACGTAGATGTAGTAGAACGAGTCATCACCTGCGGCGTACGGGATGATCTTCACCTTGGTGACGGTGAGGTCGCCCGCAGGCAGGTAGAGAGTGCCGTCCTCGTACACGTCGAAGTACGACTCGACGTTCGGCCCCTCGGCGCTGATGTTCCAGAGGGCCGTGTCGGCCCACGACTCAACGGCCGCAAGCTCGGCGCGGATCTTCGCGTCCCGGCCGGTGTCGTCCCCGGTGTTGTAGCCGAGGATGCGGTTGACATCCTCCAGAGAGGCGAGCTTCTGAGGCATGACCCTATTCTACCTCCGGCGGGATCGTCGGCCCCTGCTCGACGGCCTCGCGCTCCCACGGAGGCAGAGGCTCGTCGTAGTCCTCCAGCCGCCGGAGCGCGGTCTTCTCCGCCATGCGCTTGCGGTGGTGCTCGATGCTCGCGGCGATGTCGGCCTCGTGCGCGAGGGTGTGCTCGAACTCGACGTGCCGCCCGAGAGCGCCGGACGAGGGGAAGCGGCGCGGGCACCACTGGCAGGCGTGCTCCAGCGGCGGGGCCTCGGGGTCTTGGTACTCCTCCTCGGGCTCTCCGCCTCCCTCGATCACCTGGAGCCGGACGCCGGGGGCGAGCCCGGTCTTCACGTCTTCGAGCGTGAGCGGGCCGGAGGGATCGCTCACGTCAAGCTCGGGCTCCATCTCGTCGGGGTAGACCTGGAGCCACCAATAGCCGGTGGCCCGAGCCGCCTCCGCGATGTCCTCCTCGACCTTGTAGCCGGTGCCCTTCTTCTTGCAGTAGGAGGCGCGGAACGTCTGCCGGGAGACGGCAGGGTCACACCACGAGCCCGTCCCGAGGACGACCAACCAAGGCAAGGGCTAGTCCTGGATGAAGTACAGGGAGCACTCCCCGTCTGCGGCACCGCCGTAGACGTGGATGTCTCCGACCACGAAGCGAGCGGTGCTCGGGGTCAGGAGCGCCGTGCCGAGCGCATCGCCGTCGTTGGTGACGCCCGCTGCGCCCTTGGAGCCGACGTAGAACATCGGGGCGACGGTGATGTCTCCCTTGCCGGTGTCGTCCAGCGACACGACCTTCGTGACGAGTGCCATGCCCTGATTCTAGCACCCGGACGCGGAGAGGCCCGCCGGAGCGGGCCTCGGAGCGGTCATCTGAGGAGGAGGAGGAGGAGGGTTAGATGACCTGGAAGGTGGGAGCGCCGTAGGTGGCGACAACCTCGTCCGTGGACTGCCGGACGACCTTGGCGCGGGAGATGCGGGTCACGCCGAGATGCTCGTTGACGCCACCGGGGAGGGTGGAGTCCTCGACGCCACGGACGTACGTGGCGAGCGTCTCGTCGGAAGGCTTGCCGGACTGCTTGCAGTCCCACGCGGCCGGGGTGTACGAGACACGCTTGGCCTCGGTGCCGGTGAGGACGATGACGCCGGAGAACTCGACGCGGAAGGTGGGGGTGTGTGAGTTGCTCATGTACCTAGTATCGGCCACCCGCGCCTCGACCGCCTCCCCCGGAAGGGGGATTCGGCCGGTCGCGCTCGTCGGGGCCGAGCCCCTTGGCGAGTTGCTCGCGGAGCCAGTTCTCGGAGCCGATCTCGGGCCGGGGCTTCACGCTCGCTCCTTCGCAAGGCGGAGCCATCCGATGTACTCCTTGACGAGATGGTCGCGTGTCTCGCCCGCGTAGCAGCGTTCGATGTCCGCCTTCGTCTCCTCGGCCTTCGCCAAGCACTCGGCGCTCGTGAGCTTGCGGCCGGGGACGATGATCGTCGGGAAGCTACTCGGCATCGTAGTCCTCCAGCGGCTCGAAGTCATCGTAGAGGTCGGCCGCGTTGAAGTCGTACTCGGGCTCGTCGTCCTCGCCGCAGTCGATGAGGTAGGGGTAGGGGAAGCCGGGGACGGGCATTAGGGGAGTCTCCCTTCGACCATGCGGACGAGAGTGCCGTCCACGTAGAAGACCGCACGCATCGCGCGGGTCACGCCTTGGTAGCGGTTGGCCTGCTCGTGCTCGCGCCAGATTGTGCGAGCGGCGAACACGGCGTCTTCCGCCGTGTCCGCTTCCGCGCTCGCCACCTGGCGGTCGTTCTGAAAGAGGATGACCTCGATCATGACTAGCCGTAGACCTTCGCGTCGGCGTAGTCGATGGCCGCGTCCTCGTCGCCATTCGCGGCGAAGTGCCGGTCGTACGCTTCCTGCCAAGCGTCCTCGTCGTCGTCGCTCGCGCGGTGCACGGTCGAGGTCGCCGTCTCGGAGTTCCACATGCGCTCCCACTCGTCATCGGTGAAGCCCATGCCGTCGGTGTATGTGGCTTGTGTCTTGGTCATGTCCCAAGTATCGACCCGAGCACAAGCTAACGGAATCCCCCGAAAGGGTGAGCTTTACTTTCTAACGAAAGGAGCGTGAATCGTTAGATTCCGAGGAGAGTGCGGACGGCCTCGGCCTCGGCCGGGTAGTCCACGAGCCGGTCGAACGTCGCGCGAATCGCGGCGCACATCGCGGCGTGCCTGCCGGTGTCGCAGGCGATCTCGTCCATGAGCCGGACGACATCAGACAAGGAGCGGCCCGTCGTGTCGATGCTCGTCTCGGGCGTCCAGAAGGGCTCGGCCAGCTTGCCCTTGTAGAAGCACGCCCTCCCGATGAGCGGACGGCCGACGGCTGCCCACGAGTGGATGACGTGCCCGAAGCCATCACCCACCGGCTTGTCGTGCCACCCCCATCCGGCGCTCGACATCATCTCACCCATCGCTGCGACGGGGTTGATGTTGCCGTCCCTGCCGAAGTGCCCGTGCACCGTGAAGCGCCAGTCCGGGAGCGCCTGCTCCGTCTGGAGGAATCCGGTGTAGCCGGGGAGCCGGTCGAAGGCGTTGACGAACGAGCGGACGATGCGCGGGTTGCCGAGGATCGCGGGCCGGTAGCGGAACGCCCCCACCGTCGAGTCGATCTCCTGATGGATCGTCACACCCTTGCCCTCGGGGATCTTGGCCTCGCTCGTGTTGAGCACGAGGGGGTCGAGCGTCCAGTCGATGTGTTGCCCCGTGTTCCCGACTTGGTAGAGGTAGCGTGCGCCGACCTCCTGCGCGAGCCGATGGTAGCCGCGCTGGTTCTCCTGCACGGACGGCATCACGAAGTCCCACTCCATCGCGCGGAACTGCTCGCGGGTCACGGCGCGGATGCGCTTGTCCGGGTGCGACGAGTCGAAGGTGACGTAATGCGAGCCCGCGTCCTGGAACTCTCCCTCGCGGAGGGCGAGGTACTGTTGTGCGAGCCGGTTGTCTCCGAACACCCTGCCGAACTGCCAGTAGCCCTCGGCCCACCACTCGTGCCCGATGGGGATGTAGAGATTCATCCTGAGCCGATCCTCGAACAGCCGTTGGAGCGAGTAGAGGAGGTCGGCGTGGTGTCGGTCTACGAGGATACGCAAGCGTGCCTCTCGTCGCACTCGATGAGCAGGAAGTTCATCATCTCAGGGAGATGGTACATGAGCCCGTCCAGGCGGTGCCCGTACGCGGCCTTGAAGATGTCCAGCTTCCGGGTGTCCTGACAACGCAGCCGCGAGTGCCCACCGTGCTGGAACCCCACCCCGGTGAGGCCGGGGTAGAAGAACTCGCACATCGGGACGCGGCCCCCGTAGATCGACCGCGCGATGGAGTTGACCGCCATGTGGTGCGGGTGGCCGTAGTCCCCGAGGCGGTTGTGCGTGAACACGATGTCGGCGTCCACGCGGTGTGCGCGGATGGCCTTCTCCCACTGGAGGTAGACACTCGCCGGGATGACGCCGCCCTCGGGATCGCGCTGCCGGAGCATCTCCGTCAAGCCGATGTTGACGCCCGCCTTGCGGAAGCCATCCACCGCAGCGTAGAACTCTCTACCGCGCTCGCTCTCGGCCGAGTACGTCACGCACTGGATCGACCACTCCATCTCGGGACTAGAGAGCATCGCTCCCCCGGCGAAGATCGTCTCGTCGTCCGGGTGCGCTACGAGGACGAGGGCCTTCATCCGAGGAACGAGGCCCAAGCCTCGCCCACGGCCTCGGCGCTGAACAGACTGCGAGCCTTCGCCTGTTGGTGCTCGGACACCTGGCGAGCGAGGTCGGCGTCCGCGAGCAGCGCCGCGAGCATGTCACGGGCCTTGGCCGGATCGTCGCTCCAGACCTCGGCAAGCTCATGGCCCTCGAACAGGAGCGGCCCGTACGGGAAGTTGCGCATGTGCGAGGGGCCGATGCTGACGACCGGCGTGCCGGTGAGCATGGCCTCGATGAACCCGAGCGTGTAGCTCGCGGGCTGCGTGCCTGTGTAGAGGTACGCCCGCGCCCGCTGGAGCCACAGCTTCATCGTGTCGAGCGGCATCGCGCCAGGCCCGCCGATCTCCTCGGAGCCGGGGCCGAGCGGCGTAGCGGGAAGTCCGGCGGTCGCCTCGCTCCAGAAGTCGTAGCCGCAGAAGGCTCCGCGTCGGAGCAAGTGCTGCGTGATGTTGATGACCACGGCGTCCTCGCCCGTCCAGCCGTGCCACTCTGCGGCGTCCTTGTAGAAGCGGATGAGGGCGTCCTCGCCCGCGAATCCGGGGATGTTGCGCTCCTTCGGGGAGTAGCGCACGACCTCCAGGCCGTCGGCGCGGTACTGTGCCGCCTCGCGCTCATTCGCCTCGGTGGACTGGCCGACGGTGCGCCACACGACGCGGCCTCCGGCGGAGCGCCAGTCGCGCAGGTGATCCCACTGCCCGAACAGCCGACGGAGGTAGTGGTGGTAGATGATGATGCCGTCGGAGCCGAGCCACTCCAGCACGCCCTCGGGGATGCACTCCTGCGCCGCCCCGAGGTTGTCGTCGGTGCCGAGCGCATCCACGGCCTCCTTGACCTCGGGGACGCACGGCACGGTCGCCAGGGCCGGGCGCTTGTCGTCGTGCGGGTGGGCGGGGTCGATGTAGCCGCCGATGGATGCGACCTCGTAGCCCTTCCACGTCAGGAGCCGAAGCTGATCGAACTCCTCGATGGAGTGCGAGAGGCAGAGGAGGACACGCTTAGCCATTCGGCACGAACCGGCGCATCCGCTTCTTGCGCCACGCGAACTCCGCGCGAGCCGCCTCGAAGGTCGGCTTCCAGTACGTCTGCACGATGTCGTCGGCGCGATAGCCCTGTGCGTGCTGATAGACGGACACACGCCGCGCCTGCCGCTCCTCGGCCGACTCGGCGTACGCCTCCTCCAGCGCCGCGACGATGGCCTCGATGTTCGGGGTCATCTGCCACGACTTGAAGTTCGTCCACTGCAACTGGCCCTCGACGTTCCAGTTCCCGACGCTCGCGGGGGCGACCTCGGGGCTCGCGGAGAAGTTGGTGGTGATGACCGGCGTGCCGCACGCCTGGGCTTCGAGCAGGGGGACGCCGAAACCTTCACCGCACGACGGAGCGAGAAGCACATCCAGCGAGTTGTGGACGGCGTTCACGAGAGCGGCCGGAGCACCGATCACGAAGCCGTACGGATCGGCCGCGTAGGGGCGGATGTCGAGCGCATCGCACATGGCCGGGAGGTCTTCCCCGATGGGGTGCTCCATCATCGTGTGCAGGTAGAGCGCCGAGTCGGGGTGGCGCTTGTGGAAGATCGAGTACGCCATGAGCGCCTGCGAGAACGCCTTGCGGCTCGGCTGCCCGAGGTTGGCCGCGACCATGCCGACGAGGAACGCATCGCGCGGGAGGCTCAGCACCTTGCGAGTCTCCTTGCGGTCGGCGGGCTTGAAGACGTTGGGGTCGAAGCCGTGCGGGACGTACTGCACCTGCTTGAGCCCTGCGGCCTGCATCTGCTCCTGGCCGAAGCGCGACATCGCCACAGGCAGCGCACCACCGCGAGCGAACCACTCGACCGTCTGCGGGATCACGGGGTCGTGATCGACCGGGCACCACGCGAGCATGGGAAGCTGCGCAGCGATCTCCGCGCGAAGCACCCACGGGTCGGAGAGGAAGACGCAGAAGCCCGGACGGCCCTGCGTGAAGTGCCGGTAGTGCGCCACGAGCACGTCGTTGCCGTGGTTGTCGCGCCCGGCGGGGTAGACCTGGAACGGGAGGTTGGTCGAGGGATCGACCCACCCGAGCGTCTTGCCCCGGAGCCCGAAGAACGCCGAGAAGCCTACCTTATGCCCGAGGTCGCGCTGGATGCGCGGAGCGAACAAGGCAGTCTGCATCCCGTAGCCGGTTCCAACCCACGGAGCGTTGGAGTGCCACAGGACATCCTCTACTTCTTCTTGCTCGCCTTCAACGGGTTGCGCTTGTGCTCCGTCTTCGGGGCTGCGTGATGCCCCGGCGAGCATGTCGCGGACAAGAGAAGCTCCGGCAGCGGCGTCTCCGCCGGGGCCAGCACTAGCACCGGCTTCTGACACTCCGGGCACTTCATCTGTCTGCGTGTGAGCCTGGTCATCCATTGTCCTTGATGGCGGGAGTGGGACTTGAACCCACGACCTCCGGCGTATGAAACCGGCGAGCACTCCGGGCTGCTCCATCCCGCTTCGAGGAAGATAGCACAAGAACGAGAGAGGCCCCCTTGCGGGGGCCTCTCCAGACGTTGCACGTGGTGACCGGGTGGCCTAGTAGCGACCCGCCTGGACACGCTTGTACGTCTCCGACGAGACGATGTAGGCGGTGCCTGCATCCGTCTCCGTCGAATCCGGTACCTGCACTGCCCAAAGCGCGAGCGTCTCCTCGACCGAACCGAGATCGGAGGCTCCGGCACCGTTCAGGGAAGCGAGGAAGGCGTGGAGGTCATTGTTCGTCGTCCAGACCACCCACGGCTGCGCCGCCACCTGATACGTGCGTGTCACGTTGTGTGCCATCGCCGTCTCCTCCGTTCCTAGTCGATGCTCACGTCCACGGCGGTCGCCGTCACGGTGGCGTCGATGACCGCGACCTGCGGATCGACACGGCACGTGATGATGAACGACGTGGCCCCCTCGCGGGGATCGCGGAACGTCTCGAACTTCATGGCGCGGTGGTAACCGGCGTAGAGGTTCGAGTTGGCCGAGAGCAGGATCGTGCAGGTGTCGTCCTCCGCGATGCCCGCGTCGAACGACGGGGCCGGGACGACCTTGACACCCTGGTACGTGAGATCCTGCGACTGCGTGAGCGAGAGGTCACCGAGCGGGCCGACACGGCTCGCCAGGATGTCCCGCCACGCCTGCTCCAGGGTCACCGGCACGTAGAAGCGCCCGTTCACCTTGAGGTTGCGGAGGTACCGCTTCGGCATGGACTGGAGCATCTTCTTGAAGATGGCCTGGTAGTCCTTGCCGAAGGAAGCGGCCGAGAACGTGTTGGGGGTCGCGCGACCTGCGCCGACCTTGCCAACCACGGCCTGCTTGAGCCAGCCGTCCGCGAGGGCCAGCCAGGGATCGGCAGAGAGGGTGTCGCCGTTGACGAACAGATCCTCGATGTCGAAGCCCGCCTGATCCGCGATGAGGCGCTGGATCGACGCGACGATGCTCGCGCCCGCCACGTTGTCCTCCAGCGTCTCGTCGGACACCGGGATCTCCGCACGTCCGAGGACGGTGCTGATCTCCACGATGCCCGTGTTCGGCTTGCGCCGCTGACCCTCCGTGAGACGAGTGGCCTCGATGCCCGGCTTCATGATGCGGCCGTTCATGTCGAGGATCGACTCGTTCCACTTTGCAGCGGAACTCGTCTTCGTCTGCGCCTCGGAGAGCATGACCTGCTGCGCAGCCATCAGTTCGATGAACTGCGTGACCTGCTCGATGCTGAGAGCCGCCTCGCCGCTACCCCCGAAGTCACCGTTGCTGTTCGCCGGAGCGCCAGCGGTGCCATCGGTCGCGGAGAGGACGGCCTTGCGGAGCAGTTCCTCTGTGCTAAGCATGTTGCTTCGCCTTGCCTTTCTCTCTCGTGACTCTCTGTTCCGCCCTACTACCGCGTGAACGCGGCAGCGATGGCATCACCGAGGTCGGGGGTGGACTTGGTGACGGGCTCGCCCTCGCCGGACTCCTGTCCGTCGAGCGACTTGCGTGCCGCCACGCCGAGGCGCTGCTCCAGCGTCTCGATGCGGTCGAGAGCCTTCTCCAGGATCTCGTTGTACTTGGACTCGACCTCGGCAACTGCGGCCTCGACCGCAGCCTTGGTCACGCCCTCGACATCGACGGCCGGAGCCGCCTCTGCCGCAGGAGTCTCCTCTCCGGTGCCCTCGCCCTCGGCGGGGGCAACCGACTTGGAGACGGCCTCTGCGACGGCCTCGCTGATCGACTTGGCAAGCGCCTCGTCACGATCCGCGAGAACCGCGAGAAGTTCGTCCTTCTCCATCTCGATTCCCTTCTCGATGGGCGAGCCCAAGGAGAGAATCCCCTTGATCCGCGCCACTATGGATTCGGAGTCCGACGCAGCCTTCGACGTGTCCTCCTCGACCTCCGCACCGATCTTCTTCATCGCGGCCTTGATCTTGCCCTTGACCTCGGCAAGCTGCTCAGCGGTGTAGAGAGCGGCGTTGTCCTCGGCGTTGATGTACGACCAAGCCGCACGGATGTGCTCCTCGGTGTCGAGCGGGTACCGCTTCTTGCCGTCCTTCTGATAGCCGGGGTCGGCGTACTCCACGTTGCCGTACGGCTCCTTGGTGGTGCTCGCCTTCGTGAGCGCCTCCATCTCGTTCGCAAGAACGAGCAGAAGGTCGGCAGCGTTTCCGCCTGCCGCCTTGGTGACCATCCATCCGGGCAGTTGGTTCGCGGGATCGTCCACGCCACTGACCTCGGAGATGAGGAGGGAGTCGAGCTTCGTCTGCTCCATTTCACCCGAGACTCTATCGCCGTCGCGCGAAATCCATCAAAACGCGGGCACGCTGACGCCGAGGGGAGTATAGCCCCTCGGCGCGGGAAGCGTTAGCTCGGGACGATGATGCGGGGTGCGGGCGGTGTCAGAATCCCGCTTGACGCCGGGATCTCCTCGCGCAGCGCCGCCGCAGCTTCGCCGGGGATCGTGATGTCCACGATCTCCAGGTGCTTCGTGAAGAAGTGGAACGTGACGGTGCCATCCCCGTTCGCCTCGACCCCGCCCTTGACGGGGAAGTAGTGGTGGACGACCGCCGGAAGGAGGTCGGGCACGTGACCCGCCTCCACTTCGTGCTCGCTCACAGCGCCTCCGTGGGTGTCTTCTCGATGACGACGGCGACATCGCAGCGGGCCACGACGGCGTTGATGCCTGCCGGGGGGCCTGCGAACGGGCCGTACTTGGCCTCGGCCATCCCCGTGATGAGGGTGGCGAGAGCGTCCGCGTGCTGCTCGTTGTCGGCGTCGATGACGGCCTCGATCTCGATGTTGTATCTCGGCATGGGCTTCTCCTTGTCCTCGCAGGTTAGCGGTTTCGGCAGACCTCGCGCTGCTCGCCGTCGATGAGCACGTAGCAGGCGTACTGAGGCGACTGCCGGTAGGGGTGGCGCAACCACTCCAGCGCCTCGATCATCCGGGTGACGACGCGGAGCGTCTCGCCCTTGAAGGTGAGGAGGTAGGTCGGCACGGGTACGCCCGTCCCGCCCTGCGAGATGTCGCGCACGTCCTTGTGAGTCTTACGCATCTTCGTCCTCCTTCGGGTAGTTGTCGAGGTTGGCGATCACGTCCGCCGCGTCGGTGGCCGACTTCGCCATCTGCTTCTCCTTCCGGGCAGCGGCGAGCCCGGCGAGAGACTTCTTGCGGGCCTCGGAGGCACGCCGCGCCTGGTACGAGCGGAGTTCCTTCTTGTGCTCCCGCAGGTGCTCGACGGTGTTGTGGATCGGGCCGTCGTCGCACAGCTTGCAGTGGTCGAAGGTGATGGCGAACGTAGGGTTGAGAATCTGCTCCTCCTTGTAGTAGCGGAGGAACATCGGAGCCCACTGCTCGACCGAATCGGGGTTGCCCTTAGCCACCGAGCGCCTCCTTCCCGGCCTCGGCCAGGGTGAGGATCTTCTCGACGGCCTTGTCCGAGAACTCGACCTCCATGCGCTGACCCCGCACCCGGATGGAGCACACACCCCACTCGATCTTGAAGCCGAGCGCCTTGAGCCGAGCCGAGAGCGCCTCCTCGATGGCGATGCGCTTCTCCTCCTCGCGCTGCCGAGCGAGGATGTCGCCGCGAAGCTCCGACCACGGAGCGACAAGCTGCCGGGCCTCGATCACGAGTGTGGCACCACGAGCGGCCTTCTTGATGGCGTCGTAGCGGTACCCGCGCAACTCCTCCTCGGTGCCGTCGAGGAACTCGACCTTGACCCTGCGCTTGTTCACCTTGGTGCTGCCGCTCGTGTACCCGTGGTACCGCGTCTCCTCCACGGTGACGATCTCCAGCGCCTTGACCTGGCGCGGGATCGTGCGTCCGTAGCGCCCCGAGCGCGGAGCGTCGAGCGCCCCGTACTCCTTGCCGATCTCAACGTCTCCGATCTTCATGCTGCCTCCTTTACGAGTAGTCCTTCTTGAACTTCTTGTCCGCCTTCGCCTGCGCCTCGGCGGTGACCTGCTCGACCGGCGTGCCGGTCTTCGCTGCGATGGCCTCCGCGAGGAGCATGGCGTTGGCGCTGTACTTGCCGCGCACGTCCTGGTAGTTGGCGTGGTCGGCGTACATCGTGTCCCACACCTTGACCTCGGTGAGGGCGTTGACGAGTTCGCGCTGTGCGGTGACGAGGGTGGCGATGTGATTCCACCCGTCGATGACGAGCCGCGATCCGTCCGGGGCGGTGATCGCCTTCGCGGCTTTCTCGGCTGCGCGGGCTGCCTTGGCCTCGTCGCGTGCGGCCTTCTCGGCTGCGACCTTCTTGTTCACGCCCGCCGTCCACTCGACCGGAGCCGTGGGGTAGCAGACGGTGCAGAGGATCGCGCCGTACTCCTCGACTGCCTCGGCCTCGGTGAGGCCGGACAACTCGGGGAGCCAGGAGAACTCGGTGCTCGCGTACGTGGTCGAGCACGACATCGTGGAGTGGATGTGCCCGCCGTGCGCGGTGCAGAGGAAGAACCGGCTCCAGCGCCGCTCGTTGTACTTGGCCTCAAGCGGCTTCTCCTGCTCGCGGATCGCAGCGAGTTCGGCGCTGAGGCGCTCGATGCTGCGAACGGTGGTGCGCACGTTCGGGTGGTCGTTGGCTTCGGCCTCGATGAGAAGCTCGGAGGTCAACGGGATCTTGTCGCCCCGCTTGTAGCCGAGCGCCGACGCGAGCGAACTGGCCGACGAGCGGATGTAGCTCGCGGCCTTCTGCGCCTGCCCGTAGAGGTCGGCAAGCTGCGTGTCGATCTCGGACTCGTATGCGTTGGGCTTCGTGGTCATGTCCTAAGTATCGGCCAGGCTCGTCTCGGGGCATCCCCCTTCCGGGGGATCTACGTGATGTTCGCGTCCCGGCGGGTCTTGGCGCTGACCGGGAACTTGAGCGTGATGCTCCCGAGACTCGCGGCCATCGAGCGGGCCTCGACCTCCCACGGGCTTGCCTCGTACGCATCCCACGTCGGGGAGATGCTACGCCCGAACATCCGCTTGCTCACTTCGCGCTCCTCGGTGATCCTCATGCCGAGATGTCCGAAGTCCTCGGGCCGAAGCTCGACGCCGACTTCCTTGAGCCGCTTCTTGATGTCCTCGGCGTAGAACTCGAACGCTGCCTTGGAGGAGCCGCCGAAGTCGCGCTCGCACTGCCAGGCGTGCGTAAGCTCGTGCCAGAGGGACTCGGAGCCGGTACCGCCGAGGGCGACCCACGTACCGACCTTCGGGAGCTTCTGCTTGCCGACGCGAATACGGATGCGGTGTGTGCCTCCGACGACCCCGATGTACCCGGCCTTCGAGCCGCCGGGAAGTTCGGTGTGTAGCTCGACCCGCACGGGAAGGCGGAGGCCCATGACCTCCGCCGCGTCCGCGATGCTGTACGTCTCCTTGATCCGCACGTCTGCATCCTTGACCTGCATCGCTACTCCGTTCATCCAGACTTGCACTAGCCCGTCTGCACGATCTTCCGGCTCACGGAGTCGATGAAGCCGTGGAACTCGCGGCCCCGAGCCGAGTACCGCTCGACGTACACGGACTCGTCCGAGAACGGGCCGTCGGTGGCCTCGTTGTGCCAGGCAGCGATGTAGCCGCGCCCGTCGGAGGTCGCGGTGACCTCGATGGCGGTCGCCTTGCCCGAGAGCACATCCTCGGTCGCAACCTTGCCGAACGAGACGTGCTGCGTCACGACGCGGATTCCGCCGTAGCCGATGAACTCGGTCATGCACTTCTGGATCTCGCGGAGATCCACCGGATGCGTGATGGTGAGCACTGCGCTCTCCTTCGTATCGGGGGAAGTCTTCATGCCCCAAGTATCGGCCTTGGCGCAGAGGGGGCCATCCCCCGGAAGGGTGATTCTCAGTTCACGTGTTCGAGCGCACGCTCGATCATCTCGAAGACCGCTGCGTTACTCGCGCCGTCCTCGAACTCCCACACCTGCTCGCACAGACGCCGCGCGATCACGGGCGTCTCGGACTCCGGCCAGTCACGCGGAGATGCGACCTCGGCTCCGACCGCGAGCGCGAGCCCGCGCAGGGCGTCGAGGAAGCAGCGGCCGGTCGCCTCGCGTGCCGCCTTGAGCAGCGCCCCGGTCACGCTCCATGCGACTGCGGACTTCTCGGTCGGGAAGACGGGACGGCCCTGCGAGTCGCGGGCGTCGGCCTCGACGCAGCGGCCACGCATGAGCAGCTTGGCCGTGTCGTGCAGAACGATGCTCGGCTCCTCGATCAAGTCTCCTCCTCCTCCGTAGAGTCCCCCGGCGGGCGGGCCGTATGGCATCTGCCGTTGTCGCGCTCCGCTCCGCCGGGGGAACAGTACAAGTCTAGCACCCTCCGACAAGACGGAGATCATAGAGCGTCCACTGCTCCTGATCGTACGCCATGCCTTCGTGCTTGCAAGCGTTCTCGACGTGGTACCACATCGCCTCCTCGGCCTCCTCCTTGGTCGGCCGGAAGATCGCCTCGACGGAGAAGTGCACACGCTCTCCGTGTGCGAACGGGACGAGCGGGCCGACTGCACGACCGCGCCACTGCGGGACGAACGAGTAGAGCCAGAACAGTTGATCCCGCGAGAGGTAGAGACGGGGAACGCCGTCCCACACCTGCGTGTCGTCAGACATCTACGGGCGTGCCGCAGCCGGGGCACTCGGTGAGCCACCGCCAGTTCTCACGCCCGCACTCGGTGCACTCGCGCAGTGTCGCCGGGCTCACCTTGGAGAAGGTGATGCGCGACTGCGCCACACGCACGCGGCGCTCGACCGGGTTGTCCTTGCGCTCGCGCAGCACGTCGGCTGCCTCGCGCTGCCGCTTCTTCCGCGCCTCGGCACCGTCACGCACGCTCGACGGCGGCTTCGGCTCGCTGCGCTCGGAGACGGAGATGCTCACTTCTTCTTGCCGCCCTTCTTCTGGCCGACCTGGAAGATGCTGACGACCTTGAGATCCTTCACGGAGAAGACGGCCATCACGAGCCCCTCGGATCGGAGGGCCGCGCGAGGGCGACTTCGAGCGTCCGGGCGAGGAGCCGAAGCTGCCGCTTCACGGCCCGGCGGTTCTGGAAGTAGCGGACGAGTCTCATGCGCAGGAGTGTAGCGGAGCCCCTGCGTCTGCGCCAGTTCACTCGAACGAGGGGTGGACGTTCTCCTCGGCGTAGACGATGATGAGGCCATGACCACTTCACATTATGTCCAAGACCCGAACGCGAGCCGCGTGTATCCCGGCATGACGTTCCAGAACTCCTACGGCACCTGCACCGTCATCGGCCCCCGCGCCGTCGGCACGCTGTGGGATGTCGAGCTTCACGATGGCCGCATCCACCCGATGCGCCCGAGCACGATCATCGCGGCGGTGGCAGTCATGACGGATCGCACCCGCAACCGGATCGCGCTTCTCACCTGCTCGCTGGAGCAGGCCAAGGATCTCCTCACTCGCCACATCGGCACCATCTGCGAGGACGACTACCGTGACATGGTGGCCCGCTACGAGGCTCGCCTCGCAGCCGAGAGGAGGAGGAGTGCATGAGGAAGGAGTTGAACGCCGAAGACAGAATCTTCGTGAGCCCGCGCGGTGTCGGTTTCCACATCGACATCGTGGCGTCCTCGACTGCTACCGTTCGCCTCGCGGTCATCGCAGGTGACGGCAAGGTCGTGCTGGACGAGTTCGATGTCCCGCGCGAGAAGGCGCTCGATGCCATCGAGCACCCCACGCTGTACTCAGAGAAGTACCGGGAGGCTCTCGTCTAGGAACCCTCTGGACAAGACCTACCCGAGTCTTCTAAACTTGTAAGTGCGGAGCGTGAAAATCTCACGCTAACCGATGAAGGAGGTACGGATATGAAGAAGTTGATGGGTACCATCGCAGCGGTCATCGCTGCGTTTGGCGTGTTCGCCGCTGTGGCTTCGGCGCACAACGGCACGATCACGTACGACTGTACGACCCTGACCTACTCGTACGCTGCGTTCGATTCGCATGGGTCGGGCAACGGCGGCAAGAACACGATCACCGAGTCCTACACGGTCAACGGCGGCTCCGCCGTGACCAAGCAGTTCTCCTTCACGGGTTCAAGCGCGACGGACACCATCTCGCTGACGCTCGTGAACGGGGACAAGCTCGCGGCCTCGGCTTCGTGGACTTCCGGTTCCACACGCGACGGTAACTCGGGGTCGGCCTCGTACGGCACGACCACGATGACCTCGTGCGGGGCACAGGGGCCGCAGGGGCCGCAGGGGCCGCAGGGGCCGCAGGGGCCTGCCGGGCCGCAGGGGCCTGCCGGGCCGCAGGGCGCACCGGGCACCAACGGCACCAACGGGACGAACGGCACCAACGGGACGAACGGCGACACGGTGACCACCGTGACGTTCGGCCCCGGTGAGGGTGGCGATGTCTGCGCCACGACGGGCGGAGTTGCGATCCAGGTGTACGACGCCTCGGGTGAGCGGGTCGATCAACAGTTCGTTTGCAACGGCTCCAACGGCGCGAACGGACAGGACGGTGCGCAGGGCGTGCCCGGTGACACCGGCCCGCAGGGCGCTCCCGGCCAGAACGGGAACAGCGTCGTCGTCTCGACCGATGAGAGCGGCTGTGCCGTGATCCAGGTCGTCAACGGTGACGAGAACATCGGTGATCCGACGGTCGTCTGCCCCGGCCAGAACGGCCAGGACGGCGCTCCGGGTGCCAACGGCTCCAACGGCGCGACGGGCGCTACGGGCGCAACTGGCCCGCAGGGGCCTGCCGGGCCTGCCGGGCCTGCCGGGCCTGCCGGGCCGCAGGGGCCTGCCGGGCCTGCCGGTGCTGACGGCACGACGCCGGACATCTGCGTCAACATCGACGGCGTGCAGTCTGCGCCGCCGGTCGGCTACGTGTTCACGCTCAACCTCGCGGGGGCGCTCGTCTGCGTCAAGCCCGAGACGGCACAGGCGTGGCACCCGGTCGCGCAGAAGCCGGTGACGGCTGCGAAGGCCAAGGCCAAGCCGAAGGCGAAGAAGCCGAAGAAGCTGGCCTACACCAAGTAGCTCGATGCACGCGACTCCTCCCACCCCTCCCGCCATCGTTGCACCGGCTCCGGTGCTCACGATTCCGGCGCTCGGCATCCGCACCGTTGTGCGGGAGGGTGTGGGGGAGTCCGTGCTCGCGCACGGCCCCGGCTTCTACCCCGGATCGGGACGGCCCGGATGCGCTTGCACCATCGCCATCGCTGGACACCGGGTGACGCCTGTGCCTGGATTCGGCGGACATGGCCCCTTCCGCTTCCTCGACCGCCTGCGTCGAGGCGCTCGCATCTTCCTGCGAGTCGCCGGACGTACCACGGCGTACTCCGTCACAGGCAGCGAAGTCATCGCGCCGACGGACGCAGCGCCCCTTCAAGATGTCGGGCACGAACGTCTCGTGCTCACGACCTGCACCCCGCCGTTCACGGCGACGTACCGCCTCGTGGTCTTCGCGCAGCCTATGCGCTAGGCTAGGGGTGTGAAGATCGCCAACCGCACGTGGCTCATCTCGGACACGCACTTCGGCCACAAGAACATCATCAAGTTCCAGGCGCGGCCCGAGAGCCACGAGGTCATCATGCTCTCGAACTGGATCAAGTACGTGGGCGAGGAGGACGACATCCTCCATCTCGGAGACGTGTTCATGGGCAAGCAGGGCAACCCCGAGCGGTGGGCTGCCGTCGTCTCGCGCCTGCCCGGCCGCAAGTACCTGATCCTCGGCAACCATGACAAGCCCGAGAGCGACCTCTACGCCAAGGCGGGCTTCACCATCATCCCCGAGTTCATCCGCAAGGGCGTGGCCTTCACGCACCGGCCGATCTCCGTCGAGTTCCCCGGCCCGTCTCGCGGCTCGACCGGCATCGGCGTCGAGTGGTGGCACACGAACATCCACGGCCACACGCATCAGAACATCATGCGGCCCTCGAACGACCCGACCGAGCACGACGGCCATCTCATCCCCGGCAAGACGTACATCAACGTCTGCGTGGAGATCACGGACTACAAGCCCGTGCAGGTCGGCAACGTCTGCCCGCTCTCTTGACGGAACCTTCCCGAATCCAGTAGGATCACTCGTACGAGGGATTGCAGGCTTGGGGCTTCGGCCCGATGATGTGCTTGCAAGCGGATACGGGAAACTGGCCGGAAGGCGGAACTCCCCTCTATCACTTGTCTCCACCGCGAAGGAGCAGACTACGGTCGCGCGGATGAAGACTCACGAGACTTCCTCCAGTGCCCGCCACTGCGAGGTACCGTCCAGCACACCGTTGACTACACCCCTGACGGCTAACGACCACGACCCCGGCTAGCAGCGAAGACCGAGGGCGACCCCTGAACGAAGGGTGTACGAGGATGAGGCGTACGGGCGAGTGAAACAGTAAAGCGTCAGAGTCTCAAGCCGAGAGTAACCGGGAGTGCGCACGAACGGGTAGGGTAGGCGAGAGAGGACGGCGTGGCGGACACTTGAGGAAGTCTCGTAGGAATCAAGCGGGAGCCCGGCCAGCACGGACGTACGAGGTCGCACACCGATTGGAAGCGAGCCACTCAGGGCTTGCAGAGTTCCCTTCGACGTGTCACTAGTCGCGGCGCACGCGAGCCGTGGTGCTGCGCTCCCGCTTGGTGCATCGCTTTAGACCTCGATGGTAGGCGCGGAATGGCGCATCGCCTAGACGGTGTGGCGGAGTAACGCGGGAGGAAGGGGGCGTACGGCGAGCCCTCGACTAAAACCGTAGAGTGGTAGAGACGACGGAGCATCGGACTCTCTAGTCCACTCGCTTCAAGTCTGCCGCACACGACGCCCGCACCTACCACAGCACAGAGGGAGATGCGCTTGAGATCGAGCCGGGGGCTCCCGTGAGGGTGCTACACTCTCTCGCGGGGCCGACCTGGCTTCGACGGATAGGAACGGACGTGAGAAGGCAGCGGGTTGCGGCCTACCGCACCGGCCCGGAGGGCAACGTCAAGTGCGATCACCAAGCTGATCGTCGCGGCGAAGTCGTGGATCAAGGGCCTCGTGCCTGCGTCCCCGGCCTTCGCTCCCTCGTTCGCGTAGGGCACCACGCGAAGGACGGCTCGGAGAGACGAGCGGACTACGGAGCCGGAGAGACGGCTGCCCTGGTGGAGGGCACATGCCCCCAAGAAGCTGCTATCAACTTCCAGCGCACCACCTGTTCGGACGTGGGTTCGATTCCCACCGGCTCCATAGGGTTTCCGGTTCCTTCCCGGCTGACGCCGCCGGGGTGCAACCGGCACGCGGCGGGCGGGTAGCTCAAGAGGTAGAGCCCGAGGCATCGGAGGTTGCGGGTTCGAGGCCCGCTCCGCGCCGCCGCATCTTCACTCTTTCGGGTGATTCACAACACCTGTGAATATGGCCGATACTGTGAACATGACCACTTCACAGAACACCCACATCACTGTCGTCTCCGCGATTGCCTCGCGCATCCAGGAGGCCGCCCCACGCGGGCGACCGAGTGGAGCGGCTCCCTCCCGGCGATGAGCCCCGAGGACGCCTTCCGGTTCTTCAACCGCGTGACCGAGGCCGACGCCGACCGGCTTGAGGCCATCGGCTACCGGCTCCCGAGCATGAGCGTCGGTGACCTGCTCGTGATCGGCTCGGACACCTTCCAGTGCATGAGCGTCGGCTTCGTCAAGCGCCACCCCCCGAAGCCGTGCGGCTACTGCCGCCGCTGCGCGATCCACGACGACCCCGGCGGATGCCTGGAGGTCGCAGCGTGGGAGCGCGAGACGCTCTCCAACTACCGATGAGCTTGCGGGGCCGGTAGCCCCCTCCCCCGCCAAGACGGCCCCCGGTGCATCGAGTCCGGGGGCCGTAGTGGTTCTTAGGAGAAGTCGCCCTCCACGAGAAGCTCCTCCAACGCCTTCTCGGCGTCGTTGAGTTCAAGCTCGGGCTTGACTTCCTCCTCGTCCTTTTCAAGCTCGGGCTTGTGCTCGTGCTTGTGCTTGTCGCTCACGGCTTGTGCCTCGCCAGGTGCACCGCGAGCCCGAGAGCCCACGCCACGGCCAGCACTCTCGTGTGCCGACGCCGGGCGCTCCAGGCGCTCACGGTGGGCACCCGCTTGGTCGTAACTGCCACCGCCTCGTAGGTGCCGAGCACGGCTCCTGTGATGGCGTAGAACATGCGCTACGTCGAGGCGTAGAGGGACGCGACCGCGATGATGCGCTTCTTCTGCGTGGCGTCCGCGACCCCGGTGAGATCCTTCACGACTGCGACCCCGGCCGTGGTGAGCAGCGTCGTCAGGTGCGACGAGTCGAGCGTCACGCCATCCTTGTACGTGTGGGCGTCCACGTTGGTCGAGGAGCCGTCCACGTTCGACAACTGCGAGTCCGTGCCGTTGATGATCGTGTACGCGGCCATGTCAGGATTCTAGCGCCCTACGACGCCTGCGTCACGAGCCCGAGCGCCACGAGGGCGTCAACCACGTCCTGTGCGTTCGGGGTGGCCGATACGGTCGGTTGGTCGATGGCGTCGTTGCCGTAGAAGCCGACGCCGCGCCCGTTGACGCGGAGCTTCATGTTGGCGGGGTTGTCTCCTGCCGTGCCGCCGACGATGAACTCGCCACCGCCGCCGACCTCGACCACGATGTCCTCGTCCGTGGCGTGAATCCAGACGGTGCCGTCTCCCTTGACCTGGATCTCTCCACCGCTCGGGTCAACGAGGGCGACACCGCTGCCTCCGGCGGACTGGAGCGTCACGGCACCATTCTCGTCCGAGAACCGAAGCTCGCCTCCGTGGACACCCTCCAGGATTCCGGCAGACGGGTTGGAGATGCCGTTGAGCGATCCGCCGCCGCCTTCACCGGCAGGCCCCGGCACGCCGAGCACCACGATCCCTTCGGGGAAGGGAGCGCCGACCGGCGGGGAGAACTCGTCTGCTCCGGGCGGGAGCGGCACTACAGAACCTCGGAGAACCGGACGTAGAAGTCCTGCTCGGGCTCGACACGCTGATCGCTCGCCCACCCGTAGTACCACTGGCCGGACTCGTTGACGACGAACTCGAAGCTGTACGTCGTCACACCCTCGCCGTCCACGGAGGAGAGCGCCGTCCCGTAGCGGCCGACCTCGCCCTGCGGTGTGCGCAGCATGAGGTAGACGGTCGTGTCGGTGTCCGGGAAGTCCTGCGAGAGCGTCACGGTTGCGCCGTTGTCGTAGTTCGTCTGCGTGCGAGTCGCCCACAACTGGAGGCCCGACGTGATGGCGATGGGCGAGTCACCACGCACGATGGTGAGCGTGTCGCCCTCGACCTCCGTGACCGTGACCTCCTCGGCGTTCACGCCGATGGTGGGGATGGTCTGGAGCGGGAAGACGAGGCCGGTGAACGGAGTCGCCGGGTAGCGGTCGCCCGTGTCGTCCAGGACGGTGAGCGACGTGCCAGCGACCGGATCGGCAGGCGGAGTCTTGATGAGCGTGACCGGAGCGTAGCCCATTAGATCACGCTGGAGAGTTCGTAGGCGGAGAACGTGAGGCACGTGCCTTCATCGCCGTACACCCCGTCGGGATCGACCTCGAAGTAGACCGAGAGGTCGGGCTGCGAGTACCACTTCTTCGGGAACGGGCCGAAGTGCACGGCCGAGCCGGGATCGACCTCGATCTCCTTGTCCGGGATCACGATGTCGTCCACCGCGTCCACCGAGACGACCGCGCCGACGGTGATCGGCAGCGAGCCGGGGTTGTCGATCTCCAGCCACGTGTAGCCGCCGTTGTCCGCGAAGTACATGCCGTTGGTCGGATCGCCGTTCACGGCGTCGTACGGCTCGTAGGCTACGCGGTTGACCGCGTAGACGGGGATCTCAGTCCGGCTCACGTCTAGGAGTCTATCGGGCCGACGATCTCGACGGCAGTCTCCAGCGGGCACCCCTGCCCCCGGAGGCGCTCGAACAGCGAGAGATCCACGTGCCGGTTCCCGGCGAACTCCAGCGCCCGCGCGAGGTCGAGCCCGGCCTTCTGGAAGCGGTCGAGCCGGTCGGCGTCGGTGCGGGACTCGACGGCAGGCATGGCGCTATTCGCCCGCTGAGCGTCGAGGTAGCGATCCTCCCACCCGTCCTCCGCCTCGATGTGCACGCGGAACTGCGTGTTGCGCCCGCAGCCGGGGCACTTCTTGAACTCCTCGCCCTTCGGCCACCGGACGGAGCAGCGGTCGCACACCCTGGCCGACATGGCGGGAGCCTAGTGGACGATGAGAGCGATGTTGGTGGCGAGCGTAGCGAGCGCCACGATGGCGGTGTAGACGACGGCCTTGTTCGCCTTCATCGTCCACCGGCTGACGACCTGCTCTCCGACGACGCGGAGGATTCCGGCCTTGAAGCCGTCCGTGAACTCGCCCCGATTGATCGCGGCGATGTGGTCGTGCACCGGCTTGAGTCTCTTGTCGAGTTCCATGAAGAACTCGTTGCGATCCTCAGCGCGGGCCGCGCGGATCTCCGCGCGGAGAAGACTCACTGTGAGGTTCTCGTCTCCCGGAGCCATGCCACTAGGCGGTCTTCTGAACCTTGTAGCCCATCGACTTGAGCGCCTCGCTCGTCCCGCGCACCTTCATCGCGCGACCGCCGAGGGAGTAGCCGTCGATGCCCTTCGGGCGGGACTTCTCCACGTCCCAATACTCCTCGTCCCACACGACCCCGAGGTAGACGGTGCCCGCAGGCATCTCGACCTCGTGCTCCTCGCCTGCGGCGTTGCGCACCTTGATCGTGTGCTCGTACGGCCACGCCAGGCACTCGACCCACTCGCCGCACTGGATGTCTCCGAGGTCGCCGTGCTGGAGGTTGATGCGCCGACCATTTTCGGCCGAGTCGCGCACGAAGTCGTGGACGGACTTCTGCAACTCGTCCGCCTCGATCCACTCCTTGTGGGCGTCCTCGCGCATCGGAGCGTACAACGGGCCGAGCGTGTAGCGCATCGCGCTGTTCGCCTTCTCGACCGTGTACGCGAGCGCGGACTTCTCGGTGGGCTCGTCACCCTTCTCGTTGGCCGGAGCCTCGCGCTCGGCGTCCCCGACGGCGATGAGCTTGCCGAGCGCCTCATGCGCCGTCTTCATCGCCTCCAGGTGCTTCGAGGAGAACTTGCGCCCGGCCTTGAGCGTGGCGACGTACTGCTCCTCGACCTTGACCCACTTGTCCTTCGGCGCGGCGCAGGGCTCGCCCTCGGCGTTGACCGTGATCGGGACGACGTAGTGTTCGGACTGGCCGCTGCCCCATCCGCAGACGAGGGCCTTGGTGCCGTCGCGCGAGATGTCCTCGACGTAGAAGCTGTAGGTGCCGCCGATCTCGGCGTAGGGGCCGGAGCCGGACGAGTCGCGCGGAAGCGAAGCCTGGATGTCGTCGCGCCAGTCGTTGAGGCCGTCCTCGCCGTTCCAGACGACGGTGCCAGCCGCAGCCTCCTTGATGACCTCGGCCACCTGGAGCGCAGCCTCGCCCTCGATCTCCTCTCCGCGCTCGATGCCGTCGTTCACAGCCTTGGTGAACGCGATTGCCTGTGCGTCGGCGTCGTCTGCGGAGAAGCGGAAGACGGTGCCTTCCGGGCCGAAGTGGTAGGCGCAGGGCTGCCCGTCCTCGTTGAGGAGCATCATCACCTTCATGCCCCGATTCTAGCCGAAGCGGGCCGAGTTGAACGCCTGGTACACTTCCGGCATGGGACTGGACGCAGAGAGTCAAGACCTCACGGCCCGTATCCAGGCCAAGCGCAGGGCACTCGTGCTTGCGGGCGAGGTAGACCCGCACAAGCCCGGAGAGCGTGTGATCCACGGCAGGCAGCCGGGCGCGGCCGACAATCTCGAAGGCGTCGGTGTGGGCCGGTCGGCACAAGCTGCCGAAGCTCGCGGCCGTCGCTCCTTCCGGGGATCGGCCGAGGCGGCGGGCGTGGTGGTCGAGATGGACTACACGGACTACACCGGCACGCAGCCGGGCACCCGCGAAGCCGCCGACGCCGACGAGCCCTTCGAGGTCGGTGATGAGGCCGAGGCAGAGGCCGAGGACGAGTTCGACCTCGGGGAGGAGTTGGTCGAGAAGGACTACGGCCCGAAGCTTGAGACGTTCGACCCCTCCGTGGTCGAGGGGCTCGACACCGAGGCCCTGGAGGCCCTGATCGCGGCCGTGGCTCGGGACATGCACGAGCAGCACGCCGAAGTCCTGGAGCGGCTCGACGGGCTCGCACGCGGGCTCGTGGTGCTCGCGGAGCACATGGGCCAGGGCTTCGAGCGCCTCGACTTCCCGCGCTACATCGTAGAGCCCGCACAGAAGCCGGAGCCCGTAGAGAGCCCCGGCTTCTGGAAGCGCCTGTTCGGCTAGCGCATCTCGACCATGAGCGTGAGCACCGCGTCCGAGACGCTGGAGTTCGGCTCGGGCTCCCACTTGCTCCACTTGAGGGTCGCCTGCCGGTAGTACCGGCGCTCGATGCCGACGCCCTGCGTGAAGCGGTACTGCCACTCACGCGAGCCGGTGCGGACGTGGACGTAGATCGGAAGTTCGTCGCCCATCTCAGTTCTCCTTCCAGTCGAAGACGATGACGATGCCCTCGCACCACCGCGTGTGCGGCTCGATGCGGAGCATCTTGGTCTTGGTGCGCATGTACTCGATGGCCCGCACGGAGTCCTCGGACTCCACGATGATGCGGCCAGGGTTGGACATCTCCGGCCCGGAGCCGAGCACTGCACCGGGGCAGTCGTTGAACAACGCTTGGAACCGGCTGCGCTTCATGTCAGACTCCTTCCGGCTCGCTCAAGTCGAGAGCGAACCACTTGTCGTTGAGGCCCTGGACGATGAGCCCGCGCCGCTCGCACAGCGTGGCGAGCGAGGAGAGGCCCTGTGCTGCCGTGGTGCCGTTCGGCCAGTAGTACCAGCCGCCCGAGCCCTGCACGCCCGTGCGCTCCATGAGCGGGGCCTTGCCCTGCGACCGGCGGAACTTGTCCCGATCCTTGTCCCACGATGCGCGGAACGTCGGCGCGAACAGGCTCCACGCCTTGCGAGCCGCCTTCTCCTTGCCGGTGTACTCGTTGCCCCACCCCGACCCCTTGGAGTCGGCGTAGCCGCGCGAGCCCTTGAGCACGGGCCTGCGGTGCAGGAACGAGAGCCGGGCCGAGATGTAGCCGGGATCGTCCGTCGAGCGAACCTCCAGGTGCTTGACGTGCGGCATGAGCCCGGCGAGCCGAAGCAGGTCGAGCCGCTGCCACTCTCGCTGTGCCTCGCGCCAGCCGAGGGCGTCCGACACGCGGACTCGCTCGTGTTGGTGCGTGGTGGCGAAGACTGCGTGTGTCGTCTCGTCGTTCACGAGAGTGCTCCTTCCTTCGCCCGCACGATGAGGATGAGCTTGCGGGCGGTGGCGATGTTGGCCTGCTCGTCCGACTGGAGGGGCGTCGTGTAGCACTGCCCCGAGGGGGAGAGCAGGAGAGCGGTGGTCGGGCAGAGGTCGGACGAGGCGTTCTCGAACTCGCACACGTACTCGCCGTCGCCGTACATCTTGCCGCCGAGGTTGTTCACGGTCGGTGCCATTAGATCCTCCCGAGGCGAGGGTCGATCTCCTCGCCCCACATGGTCGGGGCCTCGACGGAGTTCCGCACGTCCTTCGCGGTGGCCTCCGCCTGCGCCAGCCGCGCACCCTCGCACACGTCGTTGAACGTGCGCTCGCTCATGACGAACAGGGTGCCGTTGACGCGGATTGTGTTGATCGGTGTGTAGCTCATGTCCCAAGTATCGGCCGTCTGCGCCAAGAGTGCATCACCCGATAGGGTGATATTGTGGACATCCGCCTTCCGATCAACTGCCCCGACTGCAACCGGCGTAAGAAGGAGGCGCTCGCGGAGAGACTCCCTGGCATGACAGACAACTACACAGTGCGGTTCCTCCGCGACGACATGACGTGCAAGACGGTGACGGGCCTCCCGAGCTACCGTGGTGCCGTCGTCCTCGCGCAGGAGCTTGTCGGAGGCAGGATCGTCTCCTCGCAGGTGCGCCGGTCGCGGGACGGGAAGCTGCTCGCGCAGTTCCTCGACCCCACCATCGAGGGCATCATGGACGACTTCTTCGCCTTCGCTGCCGCCGTCCACGAGCCCGAATAGCGAAGGGCTCCCGCCGGGGAGCCCTTCTCGGTGGCCGGGGAGATCGGCCTGTTGACTCCCACACGGTCGTATCGCCTAGCCGTGCGTGCGCGGGGGGGCGGGCCTACGCCACGCCCCACGTCTTGACGGTGCGGCCCGTCGTCTTGTCGGTCTTGGTGCCGACCGCGACGACCTTGCCCGCACGCTTGAGCGTCGAGCGGATCGTGTCCGCGAACGTGATCCCGGTGGCCTCGATCAACTCCGCGTCCGTGAAGCCCGTCTTGCGACGAGCCAGGGTCGTGAGCACGATCTCCGCCTGCGTCTTCTTCGCCTTCGCCATGTAGTTTGTCCCTCCCTTCCTCAGTCCAAGTTGTGACCCATCAAGAGTAGCATTTCACCCTTCCGAGGGATGCCCTCTTACCCTGGGAGGCCGATACTTAGGACATGACCAAGGCACTCCTCCTCTCCCTCGCAGCCGCCCTCACCGCGTGCGCCGAGGCAGTCTTGGAGACGATCACCACGCCGACGCCGGGCTTCGGCCACGGCCACGTCGCGGATGTCGTCGCCGCCGTCACCTGGATCACCACCAACGTCCACATCTTCTAGGAGCCACCGTGAACACTGACCGCTACGGACGCCTCTCCCCCGTCACCACTGGCGTGTGGGAGCGCATCGCTCGGAAGCACTACCAGCACATCTCCGGCATCGAGGTCATCTACCGCTGCAACGCTTGGGCGTGGGAGATCATCGGTGGCCCGGAGGACGGTCGCCGGTACACCGGCCTGGCAGTCGCGCAGCACGCCGCGACGAGGCACTTCTCGCGCTAACGCTTAGCGCGACGAAGTGCCCGGCCGCGTTGCCGACCTGATCGTCCGGGAAGTTGACCTCGTGCGTGTCCCCGATGAGGTCGAGGATGCGCTCGGTCGCGCCGAAGAACTCCTCCGCGCCGACGGAGGCTCCGTCCCACCCGTGATACTCGCCCACGAGGACGGGAATCTCCTTGGCGATGGGCTCGGCCAGCGCCGACCACTCGCCGCCCTCGCAGTCGAGCTTGACGAGGTAGGGAGTCACGCCGACGAGCCGCGCGATGTCTTCGAGCGTGTACCGCTTGACTGCGAGCGTCCTGCTCGGGACGTAGCCCTCGCGCTCCAGGCCGAGCCCGGTGTTCCCGATGAACGAGTGCACCGCGCCCGTCTCCTCGCCCCACAGGCCCTCGCCCGTCCAGCCGTAGGAGATCATGTCGGTGCCGACGGCCCCGGCGAGCACCTGGACTCCGAAGCCGTTGAGCATCGCGTTCGCGCGGATGATCTCGACGTTCTCGGGCACCGGCTCGACGGCCACGGCGTACGCACCGAGGTAGGTCGCCAGGATCGCCACGCCGCCGATGTGCGCCCCGATGTCGAAGACGAGCTTGCCCTTGAGCCCGTAGCCCTGGAGCCCGTACTCGTCCTCCTGTGCGCACGCGATGGCGGAGTTGTGGTCGGACGTGCCGGGCCGCGTCCAGAAGCGCAGGCCGTTCTTGAGCGTGATCTCACGCATCGAGATCCGCCACGAGCCGGAGTGCGCCCACGGACTTGCGCGGGGCCTCGTAGACCTTGCCGCCGTACGCGGCGATGAGGGCGTCCCGGACGATCTCCGCCCGCCCGAGCGAGTACACCTTGGCGATGACGAGCCTCGTGGACATGCGCCCGTTGTCGAGCGGCTCGCGGTAGCTGACCTCGAACCACCCCGTCTCCAGGTCGCGGATGTGCCACTCCTTCGGGTCGCCGGGGCGTGCGTCGTACGTCACAGCGGGGCGTCCGGCGTCCAGGTGAACTCACCCTTGAAGCGGGCGAGCGGTCGGAAGTAGAGCGTGGTCGCGTCGATGCCCGCCCGAAGCTCGTCGCCGTCCTGCTCACGCAGGATCTCCGCCGCCTCGCTGAGCGCCGCTGAGGCGATCCGGTCGAGAGACTCCGACTCTCCTGTGAGTTCCAACTTGAAGTATGCCACGAGCCGCACCTTAGCAGGCGCGGAGCTAGCCGTCCAGCGTCCGGTTTTCAGGACAATCCAGGCGGGGGCACCCGCCGCCGCCTTCGATGTCCGGTTTTCAGGACAACTTGTGCCGGTGCGAGTGGTGCTTGCGGCAGGCGGGGTGGTGGTGCTCGGGGTCGATGTGGCCGAGCCACGGGCACCCCTTGACGTAGCAGTTCTTGTGCCGGTACGCCGCGATGACGCAGCCGAGCAGCGTGATCTCCCCGATGTCGGAGAGGATGCCCGACCACGCCCAATAGCCGCCGCACGGCGTGCGAAGCTGACCGGGGTGGAGGTACTGCGCCCACCACGCCAGGTGCGGGAAGTGGCACATGGCCGCGAGCATGGCCTACGTGGTGGAGTAGTCGCCCGAGAGCCACATGCGCTTCTCGGCCTGCCGACGGCGCAGGAGGCCGGGGAGCACCTGGCCCCCGGCGTGGCAATAGAGCAGGAAGGCTTCGGCCGCGCCCTCGCGCCCCGGACGCCGCAGGTCGTAGCCGAGCGTCGAGTTGGGGTAGAGGACGCCCGTGCCGCAGTTGAACGCGATGCTCACGAGAGCGTCGAAGCGGGCCTGGTTCTTGATCCGGGGCGTGATCGTACGGATGTACGCTGCGCAGTGCTCCGCGTCTGCCTGGAGCAGCTTGAGAGCCTGCGCACGCGAGAGCCCGTTCGGGTACTTTGCCCTATCCGCCGCCGTGACCGGCCCGATGTGGAGCAGGTGCCCGTACCCGATGGTCGCGTTGTTCACCGCGTCGTTGTAGGGGAACTGCCGGTACCCCTCGAACGCACCGATGAACTCCGCGCCCTTCGTACTCAGGTGGGCGGGGAGGCGGAGGCTCATGCCTGAGAGTCTAGCAGGAACCCTCTTGACGGAAAGTTGGTATGTCCGTTAGCATGGCCCGATGCACACACTCACAATGCTCGTGACGGCCTACTGCCTCGCAGGCACGACGGCCCTCGGTACGCACGTGAAGCACGGCACGGTCGCGGTCGATCCGCGTGTCGTGCCCATGCGCTCGCACCTACGCATCCCCGGCTACGGCCGTGGGACGGCCCTCGACACCGGCTCCGCCGTGAAGGGGCTCCACATCGACCTGTGGATGTCCTCGTGCTGGAGAGCCCGGCAGTGGGGAGCCCGGCGCTTGCAGGTGCGGGTGTACTAGACCCGTACGACGCCGAGCACGCGGCCACCGCTCTCGGCCGCTGCCTCGGTGCCGTGATGGACGGCGATGGCGAGGGACATCACGCAGTCCTGCGCGATGCCCTCGTCCGCCAGCTTGTAGTAGCGCATCTCGGCGTCGAGTTCGGCGCACTCGTCGGCGTTCCACTTGATCGTGCCCGCCGAGACGCCGAACTTCAACTCGCTGATGATCTTGGGCTTGGACTGATTGGTGGTCGTGAAGCCGATGAGCCGCTCCTCGGGGATCTGAACGAACGAGCGTACCGCCGCGCCTGCGGAGTTGTCCTCGATCACGTTGAGTCCGGTGTACTTCTCGTCCAGCCACTCGATCCGCTTGGCCGTGATGGGGTAGCCCTCGCCCTGGAAGACAACCTGCTCCACCACGTCCCACACTTCCTCGGTCACGTCGAGCACGGTGCCCACGACCTTATCCGGCTTGCGGCCCTTCGTCGCCGCGTCTTTCGGGCCTGCGATGTCCCACGCCTTGACGTACTTGCGCTTGCGCAGCCGCCCGGTGCGCTTGTCGAGGTACATCGCCACGCCCTTCTCGCGCGGGCAGCCAAGCTGCGCGAGCCCGCGAGCGTACTCGCTCGCGTGGTCGATCTCGTAGCTCGTGAAGAACGTGTCGCCCGCGCCCGCGAGCGCATCCTTGGATGTCTCGGGGTACTCGTGACGGAACCGGGCGTCGTCGGCAAGCTCAGCCCGCTTCTTGGCGAGGAACTCCTCGGTGTACTCGGGCCGTGAGCCCTTCGCGCCGATGAACGCCGCGAGCAACTGGCCGGTGCCAGCCTCGCAGTTGCGCCAGGTGTCCGCGTAGAAGCCGTTGGGGCCGACGCCGGTCGTGAGGATGTGGCACGTGCCGCCGTGCTTCGAGATGGTCGGCTCGGCAGCGGCCCACACGTTCTTCGGAAGCTCGGGCGAGGTCTTCATCATCGCGGCCCACTCCTCAAGATGCAGGTGCGAGCACGTCTTGCCGCGCCCCGGCTCCTTCGCTGCGTAGGCGTGCGCTGTGCGCCGGTCGCCCTCGCCGCCGTCGAGCGTGTACGCGAGCGCCGTGTCCTCGAACTCCGGGAGCAGCATCTCCTCCGGCAGCGCCTTGAGCCCTGCCTTGAGCGGCTTGAGGAGGTCGTTCTTGGAGTCGTCGCCGGTACGAGCCACGAGATGCACGCGAGCGTTCACGGTGCGGAAGCGCATGACCCACCCGTCGTAGGCGATGGCGATGGTCGTCTCGCCAAGCTGACGGGCCTTGAGGAAGTAGATCCAGTCGCTCTCCCGGCACATGAGCACGAAGTGCTCCTGGCCCCGCCAGAGGTTCTCCCCGAGCAGCTTGATCTTGCCGTTGTCTTGGTCGAGGAAGTGCCACACCCGGAGAAACTCGCGGAAGCCGTAGACGGGGTGTGCGCACCGGATGAAGCGCAGGCCCTTCTCCCCGAGCTTGTAGCCGAGCGGGGGCTCCACGCCGTCCTCGTCGCCCGGCCGCATCATCGCCTCGGCCTCGCCCATGTCGCCGGGCCTGCACGAGCCTGCGAGGGTGCGGAGCCCGGCGTCCGAGATCGCGTGTCCCTCGGTCGGATCGTCCGGCAGCCTCGCGTGGTCGAGATCAACCCACCACTCGTACGCCTGCTCGTCCGTCCAGGCGATGTGGATGCGGGACTGCGGAAGCCCCTCGTAAGCGCCGAGCACGAGCCCGTCGTACCGCACGTACAGGTGCGCGAGCATTAGCCCTCGGTGCGGAAGGTGAGCGTGACCTCGGCGGAGACGAGATCGTCCTCGGTGAAGATGACCGGCGCGGCTTCGTCGGGGATGCTCGGGTGCGGGAAGCGTAAGACTACGCCCGGCAGCATCCCGGTGTCGTCGTCGTCGTCGTCCACAGCGTCGAGCCTCTCGGGGTTGCGTGCGTACAACTCCGCGCCCTTGGCCCGCTTGGCGAGGTCGGGGTTGCCGTCCTTGTCCACCGCCGTGAGGAGATCGCGCACAGCCTGCGCCGCCTCGACGCCCATCGACGTGCGGTGCCGCTGCTTGATGTCGTCCGCGAGCTTGCGGTACTCGGGCTCCACCAAGATCCGCTCGACGGACTTCTCGGAGACGTTGCAAGCGCCGCCCGCTTCGACATGCGAGAGCCCCATGCCGATCAACTCGGCCACCCGCGTCTTGACGTGCGGCGTGAGGGGGCTGCCCTTGACGTGGCGTGTGTTCGCCGGAGGCATGTCCAGAGTCTAGCAGGCGAACACCCGTTCGCATCAGAAGAAGGCGCAGCGGGCTCCCCCTGGACAGAGAGCCCGCGCTGCCTTCACCCGATGCAACCCGTGACCGGCGGGCTGCGAACGCACAGTAGCACCGGCCGCGCGAGCTTGCAAGTTGGAAAGGAAAGGCCGGGCCGCACTAGGCCCGGCCTCCGGTGTCAGGTGCTCAGTCAAGCCTCGGCCCGAGCGTCCTCGGACAATCCAGCCTCGCCCTACGGAGATCCCTCTCCGCGTCGATGGCCCCCGGATAAAGGGGCCGCGCGCCCTGACCCGAGGAGTGTAGCAGGACTAGCCGAGTTCGAGCGCCGAGGTCGTCCACGAACCGCCTGCGAAGCCCGAGCCGAGGCCCGACGCGTTCGAGAGAGCGCCTCCGAGGTCGAGGTCGGCGCTCATTTAGCTCGCCTGCGCTACGTGGGTGAACTGGCCGTTGAAGCGGGCCTGCAACTGCGCCCACGTGTCCCCGATGGGGGTCTGACCTGTGACCGAGTTCACCCAATCAATCGAGGCCGCGCCCCACACCTGCTCGATGTACTTCGAGTAGAACGCCCACGTGATCGGGATGACCTTGCCCCACGAGACGACGTAGAGCGCCTGCGGGCTGTAGCCGATGGCGTACACGTCGTGGGAGCCGAAGCCGCCCGGCTTGGCGTCTGCGCCGGAGACGAGCCGCCACGACCGCTGCTTCGTGATCGAGTCCGGCAGGTTGAGCGCCATGACCGCGCCGCCGAGGAAGTAGATGGCCTGCTTGACCGAATCCGGGGTGGTCGAGATGGCGTCGGCGTAGATCCGGTGGTAGCCCTGCGTGCCGATGCCGTTGGTCGAGATGTACGAGGCCACGTCCGAGTTGAAGCGGCCCTCCTTCGGCCCGATCTTGTAGTTCGGGGTGTTCCGGTAGATCCGCATGGCGTCGGCGTAGGCCGGGCTCCACTGCGTGTTGATGATGTTCGGGAAGTTCGCCGCCCACCACGTGACGATTGTGTCGCCCTCGCCGCCGAGGCTGTACTGAGAGATCCACGAGGAGATGTCCGACTGGAGCGGAACGTGTGCGCCGCCGGAGCCGGTGACCGTGAAGCTGCGCGGCCCGTGCTGATCGAGGCCCGCAGGCAGCGAGGCCGGATCGTAGTGGACGCCGTAGGTGTAGAACGCCTGCGCCTGCGCCTGATGGAGCCACGCGGCCACCACACAGTCGCCGTAGTAGTTGTTGCCGAGCGCGGTGAGCTTCATCGCCGCGTTGGCGAGCGTCCACCGCTCCGGCACCGAGCCTGCGCTGCGCGACGTGAGCGTGCGCTTCGGGTTGCCGATGTGGCCCGTCTGTCTGCGATCCGCGAAGGCCATGATCTACGCTCCCGGCACCGCTACGACTTCGACGCCGCCCGCTGAGTGGTCGATGCTGCCCGCAAGACTGTAGTCGGCCATCTGGAACAGGAGCCACGAGCCGTGATCCTCGTAGACGTAGGTCGAGGTCACGCCGACACCGGACGTGTCGTTCGTGCCGTGCACCGGCCCCCACGCCCATATCCCATCGTTGCCGGACATGCCCTCGCCGTGCCCGGGGTCTGTCTCGCCGTAGTTGATGTTCCCGAGCAGGTTCGCCGTCTGATCGTTGCCGTCCACGTCGTGCACCGAAATCGCAATCTGAATCGTCACGAGGTTGTTGGCGTTGTCAGCGAGAGCGTCCTCCGCGATGGAGAAGCGGATCTTGCCGTTGCCCGGATCGCTCATCGCCGTGCTCGGGTCGTACGTCCAGTTCGACGGAAGGTTCGCGTTCGGGTCGGCGTGCGTCAGGAACAGGTTGTCTCCGAGGGTCGAGTCGCCGTTCGAGCCCGACGCCGTGAAGATGGCGGACATGCCGACCCACTGATCGCTCGTGCCCGACGCGGAAAGCGTGCCCGAGCCGTCCGGCGTGTTCGGATCGTCAGGAATCCAGTAGACCTTGTGCCAGTCCGAGAACGTGAAGGTGTCCGCCTCCGATGCCGTGATCTCATCGGTGAGCGTCCACACGAAGGCGTTGGGGGTGGCCCCGATGTCTGCGATGACCGCATCGCCCGGATCGTCGTTCGTATCCCACCGGGAGATGAGCACGGTGTTCGAGGTCGAGCCGTCGAGCGTGAGGTCGGCAAACAAGCCGCCGCCCTGGTTGACCACGAGTGTGCTGTGCGGAAGGCTGCCGTTCTCCGCGAGCGCCCCGAGCGTGAAGTCCGCCCACGGCCCGCCTGCGCCTGTGATCGCCGTCGGCGTCCAGAGGCCGGTCTGATAGATGACCTGCTCCTGGTTGTCGTTGGTCGTGTAGTTGGGGTCGGGCTCCAGGACGGGGTTCGCAGGGTCGCTCGTGTCGAGCACGACCGCCTCACCCGGCAGCGTCGAGAAGAACGCGATGCTGTTGACCGTGCCGAGATAGCCCCACAGGTTACTCGTGAGCGGCCCGATGTTCGTGTCCGTCGGCCAGTTGGTCGCCATCACGTTCGGGTCGGCGTTCGCGTCGTCCTGTGTCGGGAAGATGAACTCGTTGTCGTAGAGCCACGGCGTATCCGTGACCCAGGCATCCGCGAGGTCGAAGTCCGGCCACGTGAGATCCGCGATGCCCGTGGGGTCGGGGATGTACGGGATCGCAACGCCGATGTGGGCCGCGCCCGGAACACCGGACGTGCCGCCCTGGATCTTCTCCACGATCAACTCGACCGCCCACCACAGCGCCGACGGCAGCACCTTGTCGCCGTCATCGAACGAGAACGTGAAGGTGTCCGTGTAGGCGTTGTCCGGGGTAGGTGTCGTCGGCGTGTTGTCCGGGTTGGTGGGGTCGGGCGGGTCGGGCACGTTGTTCGTCCACGGCTCCGGCCCGTTGATGGTGAGCGTCGAGTAGTCGGTGGTCGTGGTCGCCGGAGCACCCGTGATCGGGTTGCCGGGATGCACCGTGAAGCCCTGGTCGATGTAGTGCACCGGGGTCGCCGTGCCGTCGCCCGCCACATCGACGCCGATGCCCGGCTCCGTGACGAAGATGTAGATTTTCGTGATCGACTCGTCCGGGTTGAGGACGGAGATCATCGAGACGTACCCGGCGTACGGAGCAACGGCGTCCGCCTGCGACGGCTTCGTCCAGGCGATGATGTTGTTCGCGTAGTCGATGGCGCAGTTGCCGAAGCTGTAGTTGCCGGAGTCGCCCGCCGCGAGCATGGAGTAGGTGCCTGCGGTGAAGCCATCGGCGTTGGACGAGGAGATCCAACCGATGAGGACTGCCTCGCTCGCGGGGTAGGTCGGCCCCGCCTGGCTCGGGAGGAGATCCCCGATGACGTTGTAGAGGTACGGGGCGTCCGCCGCGAGCGTGCCCATCGCGTAGACCGGGCTGCCCTGCACCGCGATGCTCTCGCCTGTGGCCGGATCGGTGGTCGCCGGAGGCGGGAACTCCAGGCCGGGGCCTGCGATGGGCTCGCCGGTCGCGCCCGAAGCGCCGAGGCCGGGCTCGGTCGAGTAGACCGGCACGAGCGTGACGGTGCCGTCCTCGTTGGCGACGGAGACTGTACCCACGTACACGATCTGATCCGCCGTGTAGTTGTACGCGGCGTATCCGACGGCATGACCGTCCACCCATCCGAGATCGCCCGTGACGTAGGCGTCCTGGATCGCACGGTCGTAGCGGCCCACCGGGCTGACCTCCGGCGGAGGGAACGCCTGGTAGCCGGGGTCGGCCACGAGGTCGTCGTTGCCGTCGGTGACGACGTAGCTCAGCATGATGACCGCGCCTGCGGGCACCGTGCCGCCGTAGGTGTCGTAGAGCGTCGAGATCGCGCTGTTCACCGCGTCGGTGCCGGACTGCGGAAGCATGAGATGGCTCTCCACGAAGGGAGAGCTTGTCGGGGGCTGACCGGGCGGTGCCGGGGCCTCGACCTGCTTGCCGATGCCCGCGAAGCCTTGCGCCTGCGGACGGCCGTCGATGCGCTTGCCGCCGAGCGGCGTGTGGACGAGCGCGGCCTTCGCGGCTTCGAGTTCGGCCTGGCCCGCGTCGGAGCCGCCCCACGTATAGCCGGGGACGTTGCCCTCCTCGCCGGAGATGCCGCCGCCGGGGATCGGCGGGAGATCGTACTCGTTGCTCACGTCTCCGAGTCTATCGCGCAACCACTCGAACGGGGGATTGCCCCGTCCGGGCTAGCCGCCGATACTTGGGGCATAGGGAGAGATTCCCACCGGGAGCAAGAGCAAGTTTCTGTGGCTCACCCGCCACACCCCGGAGGTCGAGTCTCTCCCTTCCTCATGCTCCGGCTAGGAGTCGTCGGCGCAGTCGCAGTCCTGGATGCGCTCGCCGCACATGCCGCAGAGGCGGAAGGTGTTGTCGGCCGCGAGCGTCATCCACGGAGGGATCACGTCGGGGCAGCGAACCTGATCGGGCCGCAGAGGCCCGCCCGCGAGAGGATGGTCGGACACGGCCTCAGCGTACCACGACCGCCGTGCGCACGCGGGCAACGACCTCGCCGTCCTTGTGCTCCGGCGTCACCACTCGCCCGAGCGCCGAGAGCCTACCGTACTCGCGGGTCGTCAGGTAGATCCGCTCCCGGCAGCGCCTCGACGTGCACTCGCACGCCCAATCGCGCAGTGCGCTCACACCTGCTCCGCCCGCATAAGCTCAAGCTCGTCGCCGTTGTAGCCGTAGACGCCGACCTGGATGCCGGGGATAGCGTAGTGCTCGACCGCCACCGCGACCTCCCACTTCTCGCGGATCGCCTCGGGGAGTTCCTCCTTCGGCACGACCACTCCGATGCGGCCCTCCTGGAAGCCGTCCAGGATGCGAACGTGCACGACGGTCGTCATGCGAGCCACTCAGGAAGGAGCGTCGGCTCGGGCAGCTTCGGCACAGGCGGGAAGCCGTCGTCCAGGTACGACGCCTTGACGACGCCACGCGGCTCGATGAACTCCACGGTCGCTCCCTTGCCGAGCACGAGAGGGGGCGTAGCGAAGCCGTCGATGATCGCCGCCTCAAGCGCCTTCTGCGCCTCGCGGAACTCGGCATCCGTCAACGGCTCCGGCGCGATGAGGCTCGACATCCAGCGCAGGTACGGGTCATTCACAGCCGAGGCGATCCCGCGCCGGAGATGGTGCAACTCAAGGACGGGCGAGTGGTTCCGCGCGAGCGGCGCTTCGATAGGGCGACCGGGCCGACTGGCCCTACCGGCCCTGTGGCGACCGGCCCTGTGCGCACGGCCGGTGTGCGCATCGGCGTACGCCACGGCCTCGGGGTAGTTCTCCTCCAGGAACTCGTAGTGGAGGTCGAACTGCCGGTGCCACTCCTCAAGCTCGGCCACCCGTGCATGATGCTGCTTGACCTCCTTCTGCCGCCGCTCGGGAAGCTCGACTCGCACGAAGCCTACGCCCACGCTGAGCAGAAGGGCTCCAAGCAGAAGCCCGAACGGCCACGATACCGTCCAGACGGTCACGTCGATGAAGACGGAGAGGGCAGCCACGATTCCGGCCCCGAGCCAGTCCCGCTTTCTCAGCCTCACTCCTCGACCTCGCGCGGGTTGTCGGCCTCGGCCTCGATGAGCGCAATCGGCACGCTCAGTCCGTTGGCGAGCGCATACGCCCGCACTTTGTCCGAGAGCAGCCACGTGTCGCGGCTAAAGTCGCCGCTTCGTTCGTAGATGACCGCGAGGCGGGCCTCGGTGTACCCGTCGAGAAGCTGTTGGTGCGTCACCTGCCGCTGACCGCCGCGAGCAGAAGGACGAACGCGACGAAGCCGAAGATGCCGCCGAAGTACGTGCACGCGATCCCGAGCGCCGCGATGGCGATGAGGAACACGACCACGAAGATGTCTGAGAGGATGTTCTTCATGGCCGCAGCCTAGTCGGCACGCTTCGGCCCGTCAAGGGCCTTGATGAGGTCGCGGAAGCAGCGAGCCCGGAAGCCCGCCTCGCTCTCGCCCTCCTCGGGTGTGCGGAAGATCGACGCCGCGCCGTACACGTCGTCCCCGATGCGCAGCGTGGCCTCCCGCGTCTCGCCGTTGGCGCAGCGTGAGATTTTCACGCTGACCGGGAACTCGCCGTAGGCGTTCATGCGTGCGTCACGAGGATGGTCACGATCACCCCGAGCACGACGGACGCGAGCACGAGAACCTCGTCGCGGTAGCGGAAGCCCTCCACGAGCCCGGCCACGACCAACCCGATGAGGGCGCACGTGATGATCCACCCGAGCGTCGTCATCGCGTGGACTCGTAGTCGCCGCCGAACGGATCGGTGCGGCCCTCGCGGCCCTCGCAGAAGAAGTGCACCCGATCCACCGTCCAGACGTGCGGGTCGCACTCGCACCGCTCGGAGACGCACTGCTTGATGGGCAGGATCTTGCCGCGCACGATCTCGCCGCGCACGGTGTGGATCGCCGCGATGCTGCGCTCGATGGCAAGCTCCTGCTCAAGAAGACGCTGCACCTTCTTGGCGAGCTTCTCGCGCCGAGCCTTCACGCGGTCGAGGTCGAGATGCAGGCCGTTCGAGACGGCCACGAGCGCCGAGTCGAGGATGTACTCGCGGGAGCCGTGCTTCATGCGACCTTCCTCCAGTACCCGGCGTGTCCGCCTGTGGACTCACCTTGCACGAAGCCGTTGGCCTCCAGCACTTCGCGCCGCCACTTGGACTCGCGCCCATTGAGGTTGCGCACGTTGCCGATCTTGTTCGGCAGGGCGTAGCCGATGGCGAGCGGGCCGGGGTGGATACCGGCGTCGATGATCGCCTGGATGACGGCCTTGAACCGCGCCTCGTGCGAAGGATGCGAGTCGATGTGCGCGATCTCCGAGCCGCGAATCTGCATGAGCTTGGCGTAGTCGTTGAGCTTCATGCCGGATCGGCCTCCTTCCAGAGAGCGTGTGCCGACTCGAACCGCAAGACGGGACAGGTGAGAGCGTGCTTCACGGTGTCGTACAGCACGGTGCGCTTGCCCGTGAACGGTGAGCCCGGCTCCGCACCGCAGCACGGGCAGTGAGGCACCATGTTCGCCTCGATCAACTCCAGACGTGTCCGGCTCACGCTGCCTTCTCCTCGGACAAGATGCGGGACGTGAGGCGCGACTGATAGACGAGCAGCGCCTTGCGCCTCGCCTCGGACTCGCTGCGAGCGTGGACGACGATGGTGCGGCGAGAGTAGCCCTCACCGCGCAGTTGCACTTCGACCTCATAGCGAGGCAGGCTCACCGATCCACCAACCACGCCGTGAGCTTGTAGAAGCCGACGCAGGCACCGACGGCCGCGAGCACGGAGAGTGCGACCTCGCGCTTCATGCGAACTCCCGCTTCATGCGAACTCCCGCCGGTACGCCTCGTGCTTCTCCAAGACGATCCGCTTGTTCTCCTCCTCGATGGCCCGCATCGAGTCGATGCACTCGGCCTTCGCCTGTGCGAGCCGAGGCTCGGCATCGCGGAGTTCCTTGACGCGGATGTCGTGCGTGATCCGTGCGAGCGCAGCGGTGTTCCACAGAACGGTGAGCCGGTCGATGTTCATTCGCGGCCCAACCACGACTTGACGTTCTTCTCGCGCACACGCTGCCCGAGCGCGAGCGTGGCGTAGACCTGTGCCGCCGCGATGTAGATGGGCGTCCATCCGGCCTCTGCCGTTCCGGCCTCGGCGCACTCCATCATCTCGTTCGCCTTGGCCTCGTAGGCGTGTGCCGTCCGCTCGGCCTTGAAGTCGAGGCGCTCGCTCACGGCTACCACTCCTTCCTGATGAAGTGGATCGCCACGTACGCGACCACCGCGAGGAACGCGAGGTAGAGCATGAGCGCGACGAACGCCGAAGCGCCGAAGCCCGCGACGAACTTCCAGTACGCCCTAGAGCGCATCGAAGGAGAACTCGTCGGACGAGGAGGCGTAGACATCGCCCGCCTCGTACGCCTTGGCGAGAAGCTCACGCCCGGCCTCGGTCGATGCGTGGTCGTCCGAATCGTCGCAGTCCCACACGACGATCTCGACGTTGCGCTCCGGCGCGAAGATGCCGCCCGCCTGCCGGTAGACCTTGATGACCGTGCCCTCCTCGCCCTCGTAGCTGCCGTCGAGGTCGTCCGACGTGCAGACGACGCGATCTCCGGGAGCGTAGGTGCCGGTGTATTTCAAGTCGCTCATGCGTACCTCCAAGTTTGTGTGGTCGAGCGCACCATACACACGCTGCGCCGACTCTGCAAGTGGAGAGCCCCGATGACCACACCGGGGCTCTCGTGCTCGGGGGTAGCCGCTACCTGCCAACCGGCCTTCACCCATCCGCACCGGCTTGAGCGCCTAACGGGGGCTTGCGGTTTACCCGGTACGCCGACGCAGTGTAGCAGGGGCAGACGAGCCGCCCCTCTCGACCCCGGATTCTCACCGGCCTGGTCGCGGCGTACTACGTCGCCACTCGCTCGGGCCGGGAGTCTGCCACACTCCTCGCTCTCCCCCGCTTGGCAGCGGGCACCCGTGCTCGTGTTCCCTGCCGCGCAGCCTAGCAGTTGACCCGCCAGAGAGCGGGCGCGATCCTCGATCGCACCGTAAGCGGCTTGCGGTAGCGGAGGCCGCAGTGGTGATCGCAGCGCGAGCCTCGGTCGTAGCTCGGATGGTCACGGCACATCTTCGGCCTCGACTCGTACGCCGTGCACTTGAAGGTGGCGAAGTCGAAGTGTCGGCAGTTGAAGCGGCGGTTCTCGTCGTGAGACTCGACCTCGATGAGCATGTCCAGGATGTACGCCCCGTCCGGCCCGAATCGCTCCGGCTCAGCGGCCAACTTCTCCGGCGTGGGCGAGAGCACGAAGCCGACGCAGCACAGGCCGACGCAGCCGCTCATGCGGGCGGAGTGATCGCCAGGTAGCTCGTGATCCGCGCACCGTCGAAGCGCCACGCATCGAACTCGTACGCCCGCAGGCCGACGGCCCGCCGCCGACGTTCGCGCCCATCGAAGACCACGCCGTCGTCTACGACGATCCAGTGCCAACCGCGCCAGTTGGGCGAGTGCAACTGTGCGAGCGCGAGGTCGGGCATCTCACTGCGAGCCCGTCGTCGGCAGCGGTCGCCGCACTCGTAGCCGAACGCTCGCAGGTGCCGCGCGAGCACCCGTGTGGTAGTGCCGTGCTCGTGGCCGACCTGGCGAATCGCCTGCTCGACGCTCAAGCCGGTGATGACCGCGAGCGCGATCTGACCGCAGATTCGCGTCCGGTCGGGCTGCTCCCACCACTGCCTCATGACGCCCGCCGAGATGCGAAGTGCGCCTTGGTGAGCGCGGGCCAATCGACGCCAGCGCGGTCGAGGATCTCGCGGCCCTCGCGCACGTGTCGTGCTGAGAGGCGGGTCGTGGCTGTGGTGATGCTGACCGGCACCATGCACAGCGCATCAATGGCCCACCGCGCTAGCTCGTCTGCGATCTCCGGCCCGAAGGCTTCGGCTGCGGTCTTGCTCACGCCCACAGACCAACTTTCCGCTCGGAGACGCAGGTCATCCGCTCGTGCGAGGTCGTGCCGGTGTCCGGCTTGAGCCCGTCCGCCGAGGGGCGCTTGGGTATCGACGCGAGGAAGCGATGCGCCTGCACCCGCGCCTCGGCGTCCGTGGCCGCGTGGAAGCTGTGGCAGCGAGGGACGTTGCGCCCATCGACCCACACCAAGCAGGAGAGGAAGTACGTCCGCTTCATACGGGCTCCAGGTTAGCCCAAGCCACGCGGCCCTGCTCGACGCCGAACAGCGGCTCGTCCCATCGAACGATCCAGCCGTCGCGCCGAGGCTTGCACCGCGAGACGACGACGCCCGTGCGCTCGGTGCCGACGACACGCACGCGGTCGCCAGGGCGCAGGTCGTGGAACGTCGGCCCCTTGGAGCCGAAGGGCTGCTCGGGAGGCTTACGCTTCATGCGCGAGCCCTCCACTCGTTCGCGCTATAGCGCCCTGTGACCTCAACACGCGGGCTCGTCTCGCTGTGCTCGATGATCCGACAGACGACGTACTCGACCGGCGCATAGCCGCGAGCCTGGCCGATGCCGCGCCAGTAGGTGTGGCCGGGGATCTTGAAGGTGATGGTCATGCTCGTCCGCTCGACTACCCGCGTCTCGCGCGGTGTGTAGATGCCGGGACGGTCGATGCGCCCGTCCGGGAAGATGCGCAGCCGGTAGTAGGTGCCCGTGCCGTTCACGATTCGTCCTCCTCGGGATCGGGCTCGCCGTAGTACACGTCTCCGACCCACGCCGAGAACTTGCGCACCATCTCGCGCCCGTCGGGCAGCGGCGTCGAGGCGAAGTACGACCGGCCACCGCGCACGACCTCGGTCACCGTCCACGTCCATCCCGCGAGGGTGAACGTGCTGCCGACCTCGGGGGTGACGTACTTGCCGCTCACGGAACCATCTGACAGTCGGCAGCTTCGGCCAGAACCTTCGCGCGGCCGATGGGCCTCGTCGTCTCGCCCTCGCGGTAGCGCACGCCGTCGAGGATGACGCCGTACTCCCACCCGTCCCGCGTGCGCGAGACGTAGAGGGTACGATCCGCGTTGAAGTGCTCACCGCGCCCGAGGCAGTGCCAAGTCTGCACGGGGGTGGTGGCCGGTGTGGACTTTGTGGACTTCATGCTCAGACCTCGCTCTCGGTCACGGTGTCCCACACCACGACCCAACCGGCCGTGATGCGCGTCCGGGCTGCACGCTTCCGCGCCGTCTCGGCGTTGTCGCTGCGCCCGACGACGTACGCCGGGATCGGCTGCAACGTCTCGGGGACGTACGCACCGGTCTGCTCGTACGTGGTGCCGTCGTCCCTGGTCACAACGGTGACCGCGCGATGATCCCAACGCCGAGCCTCGACCGCGACGGGCCTGCACGCGACGACGATGTAGCGCCGTTGACTGGCCTGCCGGATCTTCTGACCTCGGATGATGTGCGTGTAAGCCATGTGCTCAGTATCGGCGCAGGCGAGCTAGCCTGCATCCCCCGAGCGGGTGATCCGGCGGCGCTCGGCCTCGGCCTTGACGAAGCCGACGGCCTGCACTTCGATCCGCGTGCGGGTGGACTTGTCCGGGCCGAAGCCCGCTGCCAGCGCCTCGGCCATCCACCGCTCGCGGAAGCCGCCGTCGATGACCTTGAGCGTGCGACCCGTCTTGTTGGACACTCGGGCGACTCTCCAGGTTCCAGTAGTCATGTGCTCAGTATCGGCCCGAGCCCGGCGCACGACATCCCCCGGAAGGGGGAACCGCGCGAGCAGACGCCGTACGCTGACGTGTTACGAACAGACGTTCGCAAAGCGCAACCATGCGGTTGCGCGATGTCACGAGCGCGGGCGGGAGACGCCGTGGCGGAGGGACGGTGAGGCGTCACGGAGGGGCGAGCGCGGCCCGGTAGGAGCCCACCGCCGATCCGGCCCGGATTTTAGATCGGGTTTCGTAGAGGCCCGGAAAGTGCCCGTTTGCAGGGAAATCAGGTGTTTCAGGATCATCGGTTTCAGAATGGGTACTACCGACCGGGAAGCCCTAGAAAATCGCCGCTCGCACGCACGCACGTAGAGGTATATCTACAATGAAACCCTGAAATCATGGTAGAGAGGAGGAAAGAGGCATGGTTGAGTCACATCGGGCTCTCGGTTTCGCCTCGGTTTCGCCTCGGTTTCGGGTTTCACTCGTTCGAGGGATCGGATCTAAAACCCTGGACGGCGCTCCGAGCCCGTGCTACGCTCCGCGCACCAACGAGAAGGAGGCACCACATGATCGAGGCAGGAACGAGAGTCACCGTCGTGGCGGAAGGTGGACGCACCGGGCAGCACACCCTCATGGGCAAGCTCGTGCAGGACTACGACGGGACGAACGAGACGGTCGTGCTCGACCGCTACGGAGCCACGACCATCATCCCCGGCGCTCGCGTCATCTACGTCGAGGTCGAGCGCGAGAGGGTGTACGACTTCTGATGCTCCGGCGCATCTTCCTCGACTGGCGGGGCGACCTGCGAGGCGTGTGGGTGATCGCCCTCATCATCGCAGCGGTGCTCGGGATCGCAGCCATCGTGCTCGGGCTCGTGCTCGCCATCTCGTACCCGGTCGGCCACGGCATCTGCAACACTTGGGGCCGCGACACCGGCTACCGGACGAAGTACGTCCGGCTCTACGTCTTCGACACCGGCACCTGCCTCGCGCAGACGAGCAGCGGCCAGTGGGTCAAGAACACGAACATCATCATCAACACACCCGAAAGGAGCAAGCCGTGAGACTCCCGCGTCCCATCGACGTGATCGCGTACGCAGCGACGTTCGCAGTGGTCACGTTCCTCCTGATGTGCGCTCTCGCGTTCCTCTACGAGGCGCTCCAGGTCATCAAGGCGGCAATCTGATGCCTCCGCTCAAGACCACAGTCACGGGCTCCATCGCCCTCACGCTCCCGTCGGGGCTCACGATCCAGACGGAGGAGAGCTACCTCTCCGGCCGGATCACCCTCGACATCAAGACGGGTTCGGAGGACGAGGCGCACGCGGCACTCGACCGCTTTGTCAAGGAGGTCGAGCGCACGTGTGGCCCGACCGAGAAGGCGGAAGACCCGAACCGGGCACTGCTCCGCGACATCGACCGGCTCGTGCGCGGCCCCCACGCCTACACGGGCGAGGAACTCTCCGAGGCCGTCTACACCATGATCTCGCAGAGGATGCGATGAGCACCTACGAGATGGCGCTCGCGCAGGCCGCGATCCGGGCGCTCCAGGACGCAACGGCCGACGCCGAAGCCTTCGGAGAGGGCTACGTTCGAGTCCGCGCGACCCGCGTCCAGGAGATCATCTGGACGGTCGAGCGCATCGAGCCCGAGCGGGTTTTCATCCGCACCGCTCCGACCGTTCGCACCGCTCCCGAGATCGAGGACGCACGCCCGATCCCCGAGTTCGGCCACGGGCTCCGCGACCGGCTCCAGGCTCCGATGCACGTCGTGTACCGCACCAAGTCCGGGCGCATCCTGACGGACGCAGAGATCGAGGAGATGGCGCTCCAGGCCGAGCAGGGCTACGAAGTCCCGACGGTCGTGGCACGCTTCTCGGGCTACGCTCCCGAGAACACGGGCGCTGCGCTCTCGGAGGACATCCTCGGCACACCGAAGCCGACGCGGTGGGTGTGCTCGCCGCACGGCAACGTCGTGATCCAGGACGAGCCCCCGACCTCCACATGCAAGGACGCTGACCGTTCCTCATGCCTGTGGACGAGGCTCTCATGAAGATGGAGACGTGGATCACAGCGGAAGGACGGATTCTGCTCATCGAGTCGATGAGCCGCCACCATGCATGGAACGCACTGCGGATGCTGGAGGAGGAAGGGCTCGGACGGAGCCTCTCCGCCGAGGCGTTGCGCGAGCGGCTCGGGCACGTCTCCTTCTTCGAGGCCACCCGGTTCAGGGTGTTGAACGTCGCGTGGCGGATCACACACCCGTTCTGGCGGAAGGTGCGCTGATGTTCAAGATCGAGCACATGTACGGCGTGGGCCTCACGCTCAAGCGCACCGATGACGGGCTGCTCCTTCTCCAGGTGTCCCGTGTGGATGCCGGGCTCTACGGCGAGGAGGACGTGGTGTGTGGGATCACACTCACCAAGGACGAGGCCGTCAAGCTCTCGGCCGTGCTGCTCGTGGAGGCCACGTCATGATCGAGTTCCTCAAGGAGTTCATCGTGATGTGCGCGGTGATCCTCGCTGCGTGCGTCGTGGGTGTGCCGGTGGTCATGGCTATCGTGATCGGCCCGGCGCTCCTGCTCGGATTCGATTGGGGCTTCGGCGTGACGTTCGCCATCATCATCGGCCTCGTGGCGGGGCAACTCGTGTTGGAGATGCGAAGGTGATCCGCGAGTACGGGCAAGGCGTGACGATGGAGGCTCGTGTGAGTCGTACGCTCGCGTGCCACGACTACATCGAGTACGTGGTCTTCCGCGACGGCAAGTTCTGCCGGAACTGTGCGAGCCTCAACGACGCAGACAACTACGCTCAGGGCATGGCGGTCGGCCTGCGGATCGCACGCGAGGTCACCGAGGCGATCCTTGCCGTGCCGAACGAGTACGACCTCGCCACCAACGCCGTCGCTCGCGCGATGTACGAGATCGGCACGAGGGCCTCGTCATGAGCGAGCCCGTCTTCTGCACGTGCTCCCTGCGGCCGGACTCGCTGCCGGGGATGCACGACGCATCCTGCCCGATGAGCCGCCCGGTCACCGAGAGCCGCGAGCCGAGCCACTACGACCTCATCCTCAAGGCGCTCGACGGCGGAGGTACCATCGCCGCCGCCAACCTGATCTACTCGCTAGTGCAACGGTGTGCGAAGCTGGAGGACGCGATGCGCGAGATGCAACGCCACGTCCACGAGCAGAATCCCGGAGGCATCACGAGCCGCCCGCGCTCGGACGTGAAGGTGCATCGCCGCCACCACCGCGAGGTCGTGCCGATGACGCAGAGGGACTTCGGATGACCGAGACTCTGGAGATGAGCATTGAGAGCCGCAAGGCACACGAGCGGTATTCCAAGGCGCAGCGCAAGCTCTACGTCGCGCACGCCGCTCGCTGCGCTGCACAACGTGCGCACCGCGAAGCCGAGCGGGAGATGGAGAACGCCCGCCTCGCGCTCGACGCTGTGATGCGGAGACAACGTGGCCGCTAAGCGGAAATGGCTCCGCGAGATCGGCGCACTCGCTGCCGAGTTTGAGTTGGATCTCGTTCACACGAAGGGCGGACACATCAAGCTCCTGAACAAGCGCGGCGGGCTCGCGGCCGTCGTCTCATCGAGTCCGTCCGACTGGCGCGAGATCAAGAACCTGCGCTCGGACATCAAGAAGTCCATCCATCGAGACGCACGACCGTGAAGTACACGGACGAGATCACCGTCCAGCACCATCTCTACCACGACGCGAACGAGGCCGTCGAGGACGTGCAGGAGATGCTCACCGGCTACGGCTTCGTCAAGGAGACGAAGCGTGCGGAGACGGAAACGCACATCACGTTCGAGGTCGAGTCCGACGACACGTGGAACCTTGCCATCACCGTCTGCGAGATCCAAGATGAGCTACTCTCTCGCGGCATCTACATGCGGCCCGACCGGGCCAGGGTCAAGCGATCAAGGAGGAAGGCATGAGCAAGAAGAAGCGCAAGAAGAAGGCGTACGTCCAGACGCTCGAAAGCATCGCCACCGAGATCGACGCCGCGATGACGGAGGAGTTCCTCCACGGCTCGCAGGCGTGCTCGTACGACCCCGGCCCGTGCAAGGGTGACCTGCGGCTCCGCCTCCGCTTCATCAAGAAGAAGTGGCAGTGGGCCGTCCAGGCTTACGGCGAGTTCACCTTCGACGTGTGGAGTGCTCGCGTGAGCTTCGAGCGGTACCTTGCCACTGGCGAGTGCCGCACGTTTGAGGACGCTGCCGAGAAGGGACGCCGCGAACTCCAGCGGGAGATCGACCGGCGCACTGCGGATTCACTGTTCCGCGACTCGGACGAGAGCACGACCGTCTACCACTACCCCGAGTCATGAGCACGTACGGCGTCACCATCACCATCGCGCTCGCGGCCGAGTCGGCCGCGAGCGTCGAGGCGCTCGCAGCGGCCATCGCCAAGGCTGCGGAGGCCGAGGCTGCAAGGTTGAAGGCCGACGGCAAGGTCTTCTTCATCGACGTGATCCGGGGCTGACGAGGCCCCGGATCTAAAACCCTGCTACACTCGAACCTCACTACCAGCGAGGAGGAGAAGACTTGAGCGACACCGACCTGTTCGGCCCGGACAAGGACGAACTGCGGGCTCGCCTGCCGATCACCACGGTGGCGAAGTACCTCACGGACGAGGGCGCACCCGGCCCGTTCTTGGACGCCAACGGCGAAGCGTACTGCCCGTTCCACGACGATCAACACGAGAGCTTCTACCTGTGGGACGGCGACGACGGTATCGTCCGGTGGTGGTGCCAGCCGTGCGGATTCGGTGGCGACATCTTCGACCTCATCCGGCGCACCAAGGGGATGACGTTCCCGCAGGCGGTCGAGTTCGCACAGGTCATCCTCGCGTCGATGCCTCCGGGCTATGTCGCGCCCGCTGCGATCCCGCGCGAGAAGCGCCCGCAGCCGGACGATTGGATCAACCGCGTCAACGTCGCGCGGAACCGCGCCGTCGAGAAGGACGGGCTGCTCGCGCTGCGCCTCGGGTTCGTCTCGAATGAGGACTCGGCCACGCTCGCGCACGAGTGGGACTTGTACCTGCGCTCGACGTGGGGGTGGGGCCTCGACCCCGACACGAACGCGATCCTCATGCCGCATTGGGACGCAGCCGGGAACATCACCGGCTGCAAGGTGCGCACGGGCGAGCACAAGGAGTCCCTGCCGGGCTCCAAGTACACGGCGCTCTACGGCGCTTGGCTCGGTCGCCGCTACCGCGACTGCCTGCTCACCGAGGGCGAGTCCGACGGCGTGTTCGCGGGCTTCATGGCTGCCAAGGAAGGCATCCCGCTCGACGTGTTCGCGCTTCCGTCCGGCGCACAGAAGCCGCCGACGCAGGAGCAACTCGACTTCCTCGGACGCGGCGGCACGATCTACCTCGCGTTCGACCCTGACCGCGCGGGCGTAGCTGCCACGCGGCGGTGGATCGAGGCGCTCGTCGGCTTCGGCCACTCGGACATTCGCGTCTGCTCCCTGCCGCATCTCCGCGACCTCCGCGCCGCTCGGCCGAGCATCAAGACGCTGCTCACGCACGCGAAGCTCCCGCTCGAACGGCCCGCCGACCTGACGCAGGCCCCCGGCGGCTACATCCGCCCGACACAGAACGGCGGACTGCGCTCGGTCACGACGTGGTGGGTCGAGCCGCTCGCCCGGCTCGTCGGCGGGGAAGACCCCGGCTACGACGCCATCGTGCACTCGCGTGCGACGAGCGAGCGCACTGTCATCCGGCTCTCGGATCTCGCCACCGTGCAGGCGCTCAACAAGTGGGCGAACAAGCACGAGATGATCTTCACCGGCTCGGACTCTGACCGCAAGCTGCTCGCGGAGTACATCGAGGCCGAGGGTGCCATCGTGCCGGAGGTCTTCCAGACGGAGCAGGTGGGCGTGCATCTCCCGCCGGAGGAGTACCACTTCGCCGGGCCGACCGTCGTGTACCCGAAGGGAGAATACGCGGGCGATCTTCCGTGGCGCTACGCACCGACCGGGAAGTCCGCGACGGACGTGTCCGACCGCGTGCTGCTCCCGATCCCGCACGGCACCGAGCCGTTCCAGTGGGAGTGGCTCGACGCCTTCCTCAACCTCAGCGACTCCAGCGTCATGCACCCGCTGCTCGCGTGGCTCGTCGCCAGTGCACGGCGGCACGAGGTACAGAACTTCCCGCTCCTGTTCATCGGCGGCTCGTCCGGCGTCGGCAAGTCCACGCTCGCGGATCGGGCGATGCGTCTGATGGGCTCGAACATCACGTGCGACCTCGGGGCCATCACCCCGTTCGCGCTCGCCAAGACGCTCGCGTCCACGACCACCATCCCGATCTTCGTGGACGAGTGGACGAGGCTCTCGCGCCGCGACTCGCGCGAGACGTTCCAGGGCGCGATTCCGAACCTGTACGCGGGCGGACTGATGGAGCGCGGGCAGGCCGACCTCACGATCCAGACGTACCGCGTCACGGCACCGTGCATCGTGGCGGGCGAGGACACGTTCGAGCTTGACCGCGAGCGCGACCGCACCGTAGTCATCACGCCGAGCCGGGCGTGGCAGAACAAGACGGCGCTCAACACGATCAAGCACAAGCCGCTCGAAGGCTTCGCGCGGGCGCTCCACGCCTTCCTGCTCACCAACCCGGAACTCCCGCCGCTCGACTACGCCCCGGCGGAAGACCGGCCCATCTACAACGCACAGGTGCTCAAAGCCGGGTGGGCCACACTCCGCGCCTTCTGCACGGACGCTCTCTTGCACGGCGAGGAGTCGGCTCCCGACCTGCCGGTGGAGATGGATCTCAGCTACCGCGAGCGCAGTCTCTCGGGCGACAACGCCGAGAACGTGTACGAGTCGGCGCTCAAGGCGGGGCTCAGCATCCGGGACGCCAACGGCAACCCGACCGTGTGGGCCGACGGCGAGGGGCGCGGCACGTGGGTGCGGGCCAAGGAACTCGTCGGCTTGATCGAGACTCGGAAGGTGGACATCCAGCTTCCGGGCCGCAGCCGTGCGATGCTCGCCTACTTCCGCGAGCGTTACCCGGAGATCACTTCGCACGACGGCGTGGTGGGGCCGGGCTCGGTCACACCGCTGCACGCGGCACTGATCCACGGGCTGCACATCCAGGAACCGCTCAACATCGTCTGAGGAGGAACGTATGGAGTTCAAGGACTACCAGCACGAGCAGGACAAGCAGGCCACCTACCCCGGCCAGGGCGACAACCCCGGCTTCATGTTCGCCGTCGCGGGGCTCTCGGCCGCGTCCGGTAGCGTCTCGGAGGCGCTGCTCGGACTCTTGAAGGATGGCGTGACGCCCGACGCACAGGCCACGATCAAGCGCGAGATCGGCAAGGCGCTGTGGTACGTGTCCGCCTGCGCCACGGAACTCGGCGTCTCGCTCGAAGACGTGGCCGAGGAGAACCTCGACCTCAACAACCGCAGGTGAACCTCAACGACTACGCGGCGCAGTCGCACGCCGACAACATCAAGTGGTGGGTCGATGTCGTCACGGGCGAGCCCATCCAGCGCAACCGGGGCGAGCTTCTCATGCTCATCGTCTCGGAGATCGCAGAGGCGATGGAGGGCGAGCGCAAGGGCCTGATGGACGACAAGCTGCCGCACCGCCTCATGGCGGAGGTCGAGCTTGCCGATGCGCTCATCCGCATCTTCGACTACGCCGACGCCTACGGCTACGACCTCGAAGGGGCGTACCAAGAGAAGCGGGCGTACAACGCGATCCGCGCCGACCACACGCACGAAGCCCGCAGGGCAGAGGGAGGTAAGAAGTTCTGATGAACGCCACCAAGGCTCGCAGCATCCGCAAGGAGCACGGCGTCAAGCACGTCCGGCTCGCACGCCTTCGTCGGCCCGGCACGCTCCGGCTCAACTGGCCGAGGTTCGCCCGCATCTGCACGGAGGGCGTCGTCACCGAGCCCGCGATCACTCGCACCATCAAGCGTGCATAGGTTCGTCACCAAGGACTCATTCCGCGCGGTGCCTGTGGAGACGAACAAGTCGAAGCAGCGCATCGCGCGGCGCACGTCCCGCCGCCTGCACGAGCTTCGGACGCAGGGACACTTCCTCATGCCGTCGCGCATCCACGAGGTTGAGCCCCGCTGCTCCGAGTGCGGCACCGAGCAGTCGAACTACACCGAGGCGTGCGGTACGTGCGTGGATCGCCGTGCCGGGCGCGGGCGGCGGCACTTGCAAACTCGGAGCGGCTCGGCTACAGTAAGCGCATGATTGAAAGCGGACAGAGTTGTGATCGCGGCCCCTCCAAGGCCGCGAACGGTCGTAAGGCTCCCCCTTTGCCTCCGCCGACTTCGGGCAGCGAACCCATAGATAAGGCCGCAAACAAGCGCGTGATGATGACCACGCACAAGGTCGTCATCGACGCGAACGATGAGTCCCACGCTGCCGATCTCTACGAGCGGCTGTGGAACGACGGCTACCGCGTCCACCGTGAGACGCACAAGCTCGTCCGGCTCGACAACGGCAACATCGGGCAGGAGGTCGAGCGTGTCGGCTGATTCAGACCATTCCAAGGCCGCGAAGGGTCGTGCGTGATGCTCGACTACATCGTCTGCGCTGTCGTGCTCATCGTCGCGCTCGTCGCGGTAGGCATCGTCGCAGTCCAGGGGCGTCGTGTGGATCGACGGTGGGGACGTTGAACGCACCCGACCGCTCGGCCGCGAGGAAGCGGAAGCCGACCAAGGCTGATCTCGCCGCGCAGCCTGCCCGCGCGACTGCGGCGCTGTACGCGGAACCGGGTCGATACACGGCGACGGAGCCGACGCGGATGGCGGTGACGATCTATGCCTGACCCGTCTCGCACATCAGAGGCCGCGAAAAGATGTCTGCCGTTCCGGCATGACTGGCAGATCCGCCGAGTGTCCCCTCCGCTATGGGACATCGGCGCGAAGGGCATCCTCAAGACGTGCCGCCGCTGCGGCAAGGTGGTGGCGAAGTGAAGCGCGAACCGTCGGCCGCAAAAAAGCCGGAGTGGGGCGCGGATGCCGTTCTCGACGGCTACGCCGAGTGGATCGAGGGCGCGCTGCGCAAGGAGATTGGCGAAGGTGACTTGCTCATCTGGTTGGGCGACCATCGCTGGCTAGTCATCGGCACCGAAGGTGCGCCCGACCTGTTCATGGTCGAGATCAACCGCGCGGAGGTGCTCAAGCCGTGACAGACCCACAATCCGCGATGTCCGCCGTGGTTGAGAAGCTGCTCCCGAACTTCTTGTACGCGATCTACTGCGCTGCACGGCGGCACCCGAAGACGCTCTACACGGCCGTGATCGACGGCAAGCGTGTCTCCGTCATCACCTGCCGGTGCGGGCGCAAGCAGGGCGCGAACATCACACCGAGCAACCGCGAGATGCGCAGGCTCAAGAGGCGTTCGTGAAGCTGTGGCACGACGACATTCGCCCGGCTCCTGAGGGGTGGCTGTGGGCTCGCACCAACCAGGAGGCGGTTCGGCTTCTGCTCCATACGGAGATCGAGGAGTGCTCGCTCGACCACGACCTCGGCCTCGACCACATCGAGATGCCCGAGACGTACGCCGAGATGCAGAAGGCCGACCCCAACCAAGCGCACGCGATCTTCCTCGCCGGGCGCTCGGAGGAGACGGGCCTCGACCTCGTGCGGGCGATGGTCGCGCTCCGGCTTGTCCCGCCGAAGGTCACGATCCACTCATGGAATCCGCAAGGAGCGATCAACATGGCGAACATGCTCCGCTCCGCGCATCAGGACTACCCCGTCCATATCCACATCGAGCCGTTCAAGCCGTGAAGACCGGCCCGTTCACGTTCACCGACGGCGCGGGCGACTCCTGGCGGATCGTCGGCACGAGCACCGTGTGCACCGACTCCTACGCCGACATCGAGCGCGAGCGCGACGGCGCACTCAGCGTGCGGCCGAAGGGCGTGCTCCGCGCTGCCGGACTGGAGATCCCCGAGCCCGAGGAGGCGCTCGATCCGAAGTTCGGCGGCACCATCGCGGAGGAGCACGAGCGGTACGGCTGCCTCATCTGCGGTGGCGCGGACTGCACGCCGACGTGCTGCATCACGGATGACCACGAGACTGCCCCGTCGCTAGAGGTACCCGAGCAGGAGGCGGAGGGAACGCCGCAGGCCACCGGGGCGGTCGGGGCAGATACCTTCAAGACCGGGCGCTTCGCGCTCGTGCGTGTCGTGGGCGACGAGGAAGCCTACTGCACGTCGTGGGACGAGTGGGCTGAGGCCGAGGCTGCCGCGTGGCCGCTGGAGGAGGGCTACGCCTTCATCGACACCGTGGCCGGTACCCGCCTCGACGCGGGCTCCGACGCCTGGACGTATGACTCGCACGGGTCATATTCGGACTGAGAGCTTGACAGAACCTCTGCAAGTCACATAACTTGTAACTTGTAAGACAGCGGTCAACAACAGAGGAGGTACGGGGTCTTGAGCGGAACAGTGGATCGGGTCGTGCACCACATCAACGACCTTGCGGCAGTCGAGTACGAGCACGGCGACGATCTTGTGGGCGACATGCTCAAGGCCGAGGCCAACCGTCTCCAAGTTGGCGGGCTCTCCATCTTCGCAGTCGAGCAGCCGGACGATCCGGCCGTTGTCTGTGTCCACTCGCTCCGGGCGCACTCGCACTCGCGCAAGGAGCGTCAACGTGCGGCCGACCGCTGCGAGGAACTCATCGCAGAGGCATGGCTCCGCGAGGGCTACTCCACTCCCTGCTAATCCCTCGCAGCGAGCTAACTCGCACTTGACAGATCCTTCGGTCGTCGCTTAGCCTTCAAGTAACCAGGCAGCGTGAAAAGTTCACGCTACCGGAACGAAGGAGGCACAGCATGACAACCGAAGCCGCAGCCGCAGCCGAGGCCACCGTCGAGGAGTCCCTGACCCCTCATCAGAAGCAGGCGGTCGCCAACGCTGCACGTGCGTTCGCCTCGTATGGCGATGTGAAGAAGGCGATGGCGAAGATCGCCAAGGCCATCGTCAACCTCCGGCTCACGTTCGAGAAGGACGGCAGGCCGGACTACCGGGGCGAGACGCCGCAGTACCGTGGGGCCATCGCCACGCTGTACGAGAACGCGATCCCCGACCCCGACGAGCGCGAGTCGTTCAAGGTGTCCATCCGCTATTGGGTCGCCAAGGAGTTCGCGGCCCGCGTCGAGGATGGGCGCTCCAAGATCACCAAGGAGGCGCTCCAGGAGGCCGGGCTCATGCAGGAGAGGCCCGCGCCCGCGCCCACCGAGCCGAGGGAGCCGCGCCGCGCCGCAACGCCCGCGACTGCCACGCCGACCGGCGTCATCGCGGAGGGGAAGGAACTCTCCCCGTCGCAGGTGCTCGTCCAGGCGGAGCGTGTGGTCGAGCAGCACGTCGCGGACGAGTCGCTCGGCGTCGTCATGGCCGTCCAGTCCATCGGACGGGAACTCGGCCCGGTGGTCGCCGCGCTCCGCGACGACGCCGTGCGCAACAAGCTGCCCGGCAAGGCGCTCACGCAGGCGGTCGAGCAGGTACTCGGCCTCTCGCTCGACGCCGCGCATCTCGCGGGCATCGACATCATGGAGTTCTCCGCCGCGTGGTTCTCGCACGTGATGGAGAGCGCGACCGAGGTCGCTGCCTGACCTCGCACGGTTCCGGCCCGCCTTCATCCTCCTCCCCTCCTCGTGATCGGAGGCGGGCCGGGATCAACCAACGAGAGGAGTCACGGATGGTCATTTCAACTAACACGTGGACGGCGCTGGATTGGTACGAGGTCGTGCGTTCGGGGATCACCTTCGTGGTGGTCGTCATGAACCTCATGCTGCTCGTCTACCTCGTGCGCAAGCAGAGGGAGATGCGTGAGACGCTGCACAAGCAACACCACCTGCTCCCGCGCTACCGGCACGGCGGCGTCAGGGACTCCGAGCGCCACCCGGAAGTCGTGCACCTGTGCGTCGAACGCGGCGTAGAGCTTCCGCTTCTGTGCGTCAGAGAGCGGGGTGGCATCGTCGTCGCACTCCTGGAGCAGACGCACGAGGCCGATGAGCGGCGCGACCGTGGCGACGATGCGTAGCGTGATGGGGGAAGCCCCTGGCGGCGGGGGCTTGCCCTCCAACGTGGTTGACCTCCTCGCGCGGCTCGACCGCGCTCGGGGCCAGGCAGCGGACGGGTGGGTCTACGTGTGGATCGACCTCCAGGCCGAGGCGTTCGACCGTCTCGTGCACGCCGTCGGGCCCGTTCGACTCGGAGGAGAGCGCGATGCTCGCCGCCGAGGCCACGCTCGCGCAGTGGCTCGCGGAGCGCGAGAGCCCCGACGAGGGCGACTACGCCTACGTCTGCGTGCCGATCTTCTCGCGCTAGCGAGTCCGGCCCGCGCCTACCGAGCGCCGCAGCGCCTCGGGGATGGCGCGGGCCACTGTGGCATGGTGGCACCCGAGACGCTTCGCCACCTGGCGCACGCTCAAGCCCTCCTCGTAGAGGGCGACGGCGCGATCCACGTCTATCGTGTGGCCGCGCCCGCCTCCACCGCCGTTCCTGTTCCACGGCGGGCTGAGGCGCTCGATCCACGCACGCTCGGCCTCGAACATCTCCTCGGGATCACCGGCCCACAGCACGGTGTACCGGATCTCGGCCCGCTTCACGGGGTAGGTGCCGGTGGCGATGCGGGCGGCGGGGTGCTGCACAGTCGCACCGACGTACACGATGCGCTCGGGCGCGAAGGTGGTGACGAGCCCGTACACGACCGCCGGGCCTTCGACGGGCCGGTTCGGGTCGTGGAGCGTCGTCGCATTTTGTGGAGATTCGGTCAACTGTCGCGCGACACTATAGCAGGAACCATGCGGGCTCCGAAGCTCTATCGTGGCTCCCTCTTGACAGGATTCTAAACCGTGGCTACGATACGGCCATCAGGATCTAAAACCGAAGAAGGAGGAAGGCATGAGCGCACTCGTCAACTCGCTGTTCACCTACCGGACGCCCTCGTGGCACCGGCTGGAGAACGACATCTTCCAGGAGTACCCCGGCCGCGAGGTCGCGTTCGTCGCCGCCGGTCACGACTTCGGCCTCGTGCAGACGTGCGTGGGCGACGAGGGCCGGATCATCGACAACCCCGAGAGCTACGTCGGCCCGATGGTTCGCGTCGAGCGGCTCACGTCGGAGGGCAAGCCCACCGGCCTCTACGAGTGGCGCTCGTACCGTCGCTCCGAGAAGGACAAGGGCCTCGTCATCACGCAGCTTCGCAACGGCGTGCCCGGCCCGCTCCACGGCAAGTCCATCCGCCACGTGCTCGCGTCGTACGAGCCGATCCCGAACGAAGTCCCGTGGGACATCCTCGATCAGATCCTCTCGGACGAGAACCTCAACCGCACCATGCGGATCAACTACGAGACGGGCGGCACGCTCGAAGACGGAGCCTCGTGCTTCGTCACCGCGCGGCTCGACTTCCCGTTCCAGGTGCCGGGCGATGACTCCTTCGTCTACCCGTACATCTTCGCCACCTGGCGGCACGACGGCGGCGGCGCTCTCAACTTCGGCGGCACCGACGTGCGCATCGTCTGCGCCAACACGCGGGGCCAGGCCGAGGGCCAGGCCAAGCGGCAGGGCGTGATCTTCTCCTTCAAGCACACGAAGAACTACAAGGAGCGGATCGACCTCGCCGTGAAGGCGCTCAAGGGTGTCGTCACGGGCCACAGCGAGTTCGAGGCGCTCGCCAACGAACTCGCCGCGATCA
>Ga0335069_10000253_pt1 | contig 93880 bp, 94 predicted proteins | sample Lox_Sample_11_FD_206714 | JGI IMG/M metagenome (GOLD analysis project Ga0335069, IMG submission 206714) | Soil microbial communities from Loxahatchee National Wildlife Refuge, Florida, United States - Lox_Sample_1.1 | ecosystem: Environmental > Terrestrial > Soil > Wetlands | place: USA... | reverse complement strand
GGCGAGTCCGAGAACGGCGAACAGGTAGCGCCCCAGGGTTTTCATGGCCGTGCCGGTACGATGTCCGGCACGGCCCGACCGTTCCGCTCAGCCCCCTCGCGTCAGCACGACATGCATGGCTGCCGGTGTCGCGACGTGCACGGAGCAGCGGTAGCCGAGCTTGCGGAGATCGATGCCGGAGAGGAGCGACTCGCCCGTTCCGAGGATGGCCGGCGTGATCGCCAGGTGCATTTCGTCGATCAGCCCGGCCTCGAGGTACTGCCGGATCGTGGCGACCCCTCCGCCGACGCGGACGTCCCGATTTCCCGCGGCTTCCCTCGCCCGGGCGAGCGCCTCGTGGATCCCCCCGGTGACGAAGTGGAAGGTGGTGCCGCCGTTCATCGAGAGCGGCGCGCGGGCATGGTGCGTCAGCACGAAGACCGGCACGTGGTAGGGAGGTGTCTCTCCCCACCATCCTTTCCACGTGTCGTCGGGCCATGGCCCACGCACGGGGCCGAACATGTTGCGACCGAGGATCCACGCGCCGACACCGGCGAACCCACGCGCGGCGAAGTCGTCGTCTGCGCCGGTCGACCCGCCTTCCTTGCCGAACATCGCCTGGAAGGTGCGCGTGGGGAAGACCCACTGGTGCAATGCCTCGCCTCCCACGCCGAGAGGGTGCTCGAGAGCCTGGGCCGGGCCGGCCCCGAAGCCGTCGATGGAAACGCCGAAGGACGCGACTCGCAACCGGGACATGGTGGTCCCGGTTGTAGTCGCTCGCGCCGTTACTTGCCCGTCTTCGAGATCATCCCGCCGCCGGTCTCGATCCAGTAGACGCTCGTCGCGTCGACTGCGATGCAGTTGGGCCCGTTCTGCTTCGACGCGAGGATCTTGTCGTTCGCGCCTCCGACGGTGACGCGGTGGATCTCACCCGTGTTGGCTGCATACGGCTGCACGTCGGTCGCCTCGGCGAACCAGATGTGCGTGCCGTCGGTCTCGATGCCGTTGAGCGCCGGCAGGTTGGTGACCGTCTGCGCGGGGGTGGCGCCCATGCCGTTGAGGCCGACCGCGAGGATGGCCGCGGTGGTCGTGCCTCTCGACCCGAAGTAGGCGTGGGTCGCGTCGATCGCGATGTGTCCCGGCGACGGAACACTGCTCGTCACCGCGGTGACGGTGCCGCCCCCGATCGGCACGCGGCTGACGACGCCCATGCCGTTCGAGGCGCTCGTGAAGTACACCGAGGTCGCATCGACGCGCAGGTAACCCGGTGACGCGCCATTGCCGCCGGCGATCTTCATCGGGTTCGGGTTCGTCTTGTCGCTCTGCCAGACCGACCCGTCGCCGGAGTTGGTCCAGTAGACGTTCTTGGCGTCCACGGCGACGTCCAGCGGAACACACTGGCCCATCGCGATCTGCGTCGAGGTGGTGCCTCCGATCGGGATGCTCTCGATGGTGCCCGTGCAGGTCGCGGCGGTTCCCTGGTTGCCGTAGAAGAGCGTCGTCCCGTCGGACGCCATGCCGTGCGGAGCCGCCTGCCCTCCGATGAGCTGCACGGGCGCCCCGCCGGTGATGGGCACCTTCCACACGCTGCCTGCCGCGAGCCCGGTGCCCCAGTAGACGTTGGTCGCGTCGATGGCGAGGCACGCATTGTCGCCGACCTTCGGAGGCGTGCCTGCGTCGGCCGAGATGAGCGAACACACCCCCGCAACACACTGGGTGTTGCAGACGACGCCGCATCCGCCGCAGTTCTGCGGATCGTTGCCCGTGTCCACGCACTTGCCGCCGCAGCTCGTGAGCCCTCCGTCGCAGGCGCCGCCCGGACCCGAGTCGGCGACTCCGCCGCCGCTGCTGCTGCTGCTCGAGCCGGAGCTGCTGCCGGATCCCGAACCGGAGCTGCCGCCGGATCCGGAGCCGCCGCTGCTGCCGCCGCTGCTGCTGCTCGAGCCGCCGTCGCCTCCGCCACCGGCGTCCGAGACGCTCGTGAAATTGGACCCACCGCACGCCGCCGCCAGCACCGAGGCGGCGAGCGCCCACAGGGTGCGCTGTCTCATATCGTCCTCCTAGGAAAGAAAGCCCCACGAGGCGCAGAGCATCGAATGTGCCGCGCGAAACTCCCGCGATCGTTCGAGGGCGACGCGCTCCCGACCTCGCAAAATGTTGCAGCCGACGTCGTCCGTTGCGACTTCGTCGCCCGCTCTGTCCGCGTGCGAGGCCCTCGGCGGCGGCGTACCCTACTCCATGGCGAGCATCAGTCCGGGGCTGCCGCTCGAGCGAGCCGAGGACGCCCGAGGATCGCTCTTCGTCCGCCGCCCGATGCGCGTTCGCGCGACCAAGCACGACCAGCACGACGCCACCGTGCTCGGAGGCGTGCGACTCCGCTACGTCGACGTGCGTCCCGCGTCGGAGCAGGGCCCGCCGCTCGTGATGCTCCACGGCATCGCGTCGCGCATCGAGGAGTACGAGGACATGATCGACCGCCTTCGCGTGGGCCGACGCGTCATCGTCATGGATCTCCCCGGCAACGGCTACTCCGACAAGCCCGAGCGCCCGTACACGCTCGCATTCCTCGAGGACGCCGTCCTCGGGCTCATGGATTCGCTCCGCGTGAACGAAGCGGACCTCGCGGGCGGCAGTCTCGGCGGCCACCTCGTGCTGCGCCTCGGCCACCGTGCCCCCGGGCGCTTCCGTCGCCTCGTACCATGGGCACCGGCGGGCGCGTGGCAGCCGATGCGCGCGCTGGCACTGCTCCTCAAGCCCTGGCTGTCCGCCCTCTTCTGGCCCTTCGTGTGGGTGCAGTCGCGCTTCTGGTACCACCCGAAGTGGGCAGGACGCCGCTCGGCGTTGCTCGAGGCGTTCGCGCACTACCGCGAGATCCAGACGCCGGGTTTCGTCCGCATGTACTTCGACATCGCGCGCGAGCAGGTCGAAACTTCGCTCTTCCCCATCGCGCCGTCGATCGAGCAGCCGACGCTCGTGCTCTGGGGCGATCAGGATCACGCGCTCGGCATGGGCGAGGGCGTGCGCCGCCTCGTGAGCCTGCTCCCGGACGCGCGACTGCGCGTTCTGCACGGGGCTCGACACGCCCTGGCGAACGAGGCGCCCGACGAGCTGGCGCGCGAGGTGGACGCGTTCCTCTACTGCGCGACGACGAGCCCCGGCCAGTAGTGGATCGGGCCGTTGTTGCTCAGCGCCGAGATGAGCAGATACGGCATGCCCGCGAAGCTGGCGCCTTGGAGCTGGGGCGGCTGCTTCGTGAGCGTCACGCTCACCGTGATCTGATCGCCATTCTTCGCGGTGCTGGCCGGGGCGCCGCCGATGGTCATGCTGATGTTGAGGTACGGCTGCTGCTGCTGAAGCTGCGCGATGTCCTCCGCGAGGATCGGCCACGCGTTCATGGGCCCGCTCGAGTACGCGGTCGCCGTGTAGGTCGCGGTGGCGCCGACTGCGAGCTGGATGGTGCCCATCCCGGCGGGCGGAGCGATGTTGAAGTACGTCTCGTTCGAGGCCATCGGCACGCAGGGATCGAGCCCCGCCGCCGCATTGGCGTTCGACCAGAGCCGCTGCACCGTCCACGTCGTGCCGTTCGGCCCGGTCGCCTTCGTCTGGTCCTGGTTGAGTCCCGTGAGGTCGACGCACAGGTCGCCGATCTCGCCGCCGCCGAGCAGGTCCCAGGCGAGGTCGTCCAGGTTGTTCATCGGGAGGTAGAAGCCGATCTGGTTCTCGCCGACGTGCGGGTCGGTCGACGCCTCGGCGATCTCGTGGCTCGCGGCGAAGGTGAGGTAGTCGATCGAGTTCTGGCAGCGCGGGACGACCGCGTACGAGACGACCATGTTGCTCCCGCCGGGCGGCGTCACCGTCGTGGAGTTGTGGTAGCCGCCGAAAACCTGGCAGCTCGCCTGTCCGTCCAGCGTGATGGTCGTCGAGGCGGGGAACCAGAGCACGTAGATCGTGTTCGCGGTGGGCGCAGGGAAGGCGCCGCTCGACACCTGCTGCTGGATGTACGTCGCCATCGTCGACGCGCCGCCCGATGCCGTGTCCGTGTAGCTCGATGCCGGCGCCGTGGTCATCTCGACGTGCGGCTTGGCCGGCACCGTGCCGCGGCCGACGCAGTTCGAGCCGCTGCTCTCGCAGTAGCCAGCGCGGATCGTGTCCCAGTAGCAGGTCTGCGTGATGCCGTCGTCGAACGCCTCGAGCTGGTTGGCGAGCGTGTCGCCCGGGAAGGTGACGGTGACGACCTCCGGATTCACGATCACCCCGCCGCCCTGGTAGGTCACCTGCGGCATCGGCCCATGCATCGCGGGGTATCCCGGCGCGAGCGTGCCGTTGGTCGGCGTGCAGGCCTGCGTGCCCCCGGCGTCGTGTCCGGCCTCCGTGCCGCTCTCCTGGACGCCGCCTTCGGGCGTCACGCCCCCTTCCGTTCCGCCGTCGGTCTGCTGCGGGTTGGACTGCTGCGTGGTGGATCCTCCGCAGCTGATCGCGGCGAGAGGAAGCGAGGCCAAGACGAGGAAGAGCGCTGCGTACTTTTGCATGTCGGGGGTCCCGAACGTTATCAACGGCCGGGCCCCAGGCAAGGACGCTCCCGAGGTGTGTTGCTGTGCGTCAGGTCTTCTGGGAAGTGCGAAGCAGCAGCAGGTAGTTGAAGCCGCGCAGGAAGAACCCGCCTTCGTCTGCGGCTTTGCGGTAGTTGCCCATCTCGAGCGTCCGGTTGTGACGCACGACGGCGACGATGTCGATCGGCACCATCCCGAGCTCGCGGGCCATGGCGAAGAGCTCGAATCCGAGGGCGTAGAAGCCGCGGTCTTTCTGGAAGACGTCGCACACGTAGATGGCCATGACGCACCCGGCGCGAAGCACGCGCGCGCTCTCGGTGAGCGCGAGGCGCATCGCGCGCTGCCAGCGGCCGTCGGCCTTCAGCTTCCCGATGCACCGCGGGTCGTCCGAGTACGTCAGGTTGTCGGCGTACGGCGGGTCCATGAAGACGAGGTCCACGGTGCGGCTCTTGAGCGGGAGACTGCGCGCATCGGCCTGCCGCACGTCCGAGCGGCCGGGAGGGGGCGCGAGGTCGAAGCCGATGCCCTCGCGGCCGGTGTCGCGGCACACGTCCAGCGTGGTACCGCTGCCGCAGAACGGATCGAGGACGCGCGCGCCGGGCGTCGTGAAGCGCTCGACCACGTTCCATATGACGTAGGACGGCGTGGCGCCGCGGTAGGCCTGGCTGCCCTGCTCCTCCTCCCCATAGTGCTGGGAGGGGTAGTCCCAGAGCGTGGTCACCTGACGGACGAGCTTGGGCTTCCGAAGCGGCTTGGGCAGGGGCATGGGCCGGCAGCCGAGGAGGATAGGCCGGGCGGGGCCTTTCGGGCCGGGTTGAGCGCCCTTGACGGTGCCGTGCCGTGTAGCTACATGCAGCTCTTCACCGATTCCGGCTTAGCTCAGTCGGTAGAGCAGGCGGCTGTTAACCGCCGGGTCGCTGGTTCGAGTCCAGCAGCCGGAGCCAGGCGCTCCAGAACGCGAACGCGTCGGAGCGCCTTTTTCGTAGGGGGCAAGCGTCTGAGGGGGCGCCGAGGCGGTCTGAAGGGGGCGTCTGAGGGCGTCTTCGGGACAGACGCGCCGGCGCCTGGTTAACAGCCGGCGTCTGTGCTGCTCTTTGTCACAGACCGCCGGACCCGTTGGTCAACAGCTCGGACCCGGCGGTTAACAGGCCGGCTGTTAACCGGCGGGTCGCGGCTGTTGACCAACGGGGCCGAGGCGGCCATCGCTTTCGCAGGCTCACGAGACCGCTGCCATTCACGCGGCCATCTTGCGAACGCATCGGCCACGTAAGCGCGAAGTCCGAGCACCATCCGTGAGCCTGATCCGGTTCAGCACTTCGAGGATATCGCCCTTTTGGCTGGCCCCTTCTTCCAGGCCTCGCTGCGCGTCGATGCAGGCGTGGGGCTCCCTTCAAGGCGTCAGCCCCGATGTTGCCTGAGGTACTCGGCAACGAGCCCGGTTTCGATCAGTCGGAGCCACTGCCCGGCGAGAAATGTCGCGAAGCTCGCGTCTTCGATGAGCACGCCGACCTCGATGTTCCGCTCCTGCGCGCGTTGCGTGAAGTTCGCGCTCGACACGAACGCCCTCGCCCCGTCGACCACGACGCACTTGGCGTGCATGCTCGAATACGGCGGTCCCGGCACCAGGCTGCGCTTGTCGTAGTAGATGCGCGGGCGCGGATCGCCGAACGGCCAGCTCTCGGCAAGGAAGCCGCCCAGGTGCACGTCAAGGTGTGCCTCTGGTGCGTCGCCCGCCTCGACCTGGGGCACGTGCACGAAGAAGCGCGCGTCGACGGCACGTTCCCGCATCGACACGTGCAGTGGCGCGAGCACGTCCCCGGCATATTTGAAACTGTAGCCGCCGAGGATCACGCTCTCGCGCGCCCCCTCGAAGAGCTCGCGCAGCACGACTGCGGTATCACGGGCCGTTCCCGCCGGAGCCTCGGGGCCCGTCCAAACCAGCTCCGGGGTCGGCTTGCGGTCTTCGCGCTCAGCGAGCGCGACGTCCAACACCGCCAGGCAAGCGGCGCTCTTGTGGCCCGAGAGGGCGAACTCGATGGCCTCGAGCTGGTGACGCACCCCGAAGCCGACAAGCGCGGCGCGGTCGAGGGGCGGCTTGAGCGCGCCGCCGGCGATTGCGTCGCGCAGCTGTTCGAGCACCGTGGTGCTCACGTGCTTCAGGGTGGCGTGTCCGGTCGTCATGGCCGCTCGCGGAAGAAGGCCAGCGAGGGATCGTTGCCGATGGTCGGCACGACCAGGGCGCGGTCGAGGAATCGGTTGAAGCGCTCGCACGAACACTCGGCGATGTAGAGGCAGCCGTGGCATGCGGCTCCTTCGGTGTGACGATCGCTCGCGTCGGCGCTCGGATCGTGGGCGGCGCAGACGGGGTCGTTCGAGCAGAGGCGCCCGAGGTCCCAAGCCTCGCGCAGGTGGTGGCGGATGCGCCGCCCCTCCTCCACTAGCCCTCCAAGCGTCCCCTCGCTTCCGGTGGTGCCTGTCGTCAGCATGATGGCCGCCATGTTGGGACCGTTCGCCTCTGCCTGACCGCAATAGATCCGCTCGCGGATGGCGCTCGCCGCGTACCCGCACTCGAGGCTCACGGCCGTGAGCAGTAGGTGCGCAAGCGAGTGCAGCATGTAGAACCGCACCCCGGGGAACTCACCGTTGCTGTCGGCCTGGAACGCCTTGAGCAGCTGCTCGGACCGGACCTTCACCGCGCCGCGCTCCTCCCAGGCGCGCACAGCGACATCGTCGAGTTCCACGAAGACGCCCTCGCCCCGCACCTCCGCCGCCGGCAGCCACTTCTCGTTGCCCGTGGGCAGCGTCAGCACCGCGGGCTTGACGTCGCGCCCCTCGAAGTCGAATTCGCCCTGCAGGTTCGCGCCGACTGAGTCGAATCGGCTGAAGCTCACCTGTACGCGGACCTCACGCAGCTCGGGCACTACAACTAGCCCTCCCACTCCGGGCGGCAGATCGATCTTGTTCTTCGCGATCCGGTACGCGGCGAACAGCGTGCCGGCGTCGGGCACGACACCGGGCAGCTCGATAGGGGCTTTCACCAGGCGCTCGAACTCGGCGCTTCGCAGCGGGCGCTCGGCGATGGCATCGGTGCTCTCGTTCTCGGCGCGGATGGCCTTGAGGGCCGCGTCGAGCGAGTGCCCCTCTAAGGCACTGCGCACGTGGTCGACAAGCTTGACGAGGAGCGCCAGCTCCTCGGCCGTCGTGACCTTCTGCACCGTCTTCCAGACGTCCTTGGCACGAAGCCGGAGCCGCAGCGGATCGGGATCGGCCTCGGGCAGGCGCAGGGCGCTCACCACCTGCGCGAAATACGCGTGCGACGCCGTGCGCACGAGCAGCTCGAGCTGCATGTCGCACTTCTCATTCGCGGCCCGGCCTCCGAGCCAGGGTCGGTCGCCGGAGCACTTGTACGGAAGGACGGTGCCGCGACTGAGCGGAATCTCGGCACCGCAGTTGCGGCACTGCACGAGAATGCGGCTGATGTCGCCGAGGGCTTTCTCGACCAGGTACAGCTCGGGCCGATCGCAATCGCCTCCTTCACGATCCTGGTGTGCGAACGACGACCACGGGAAGTCGGACAAGTGGCCGCGCTTGCAGGCCGCCACGAACCTCACGGGCACGGCGCTCGATACCTTGTTTTTCGCGCATTGGTGGCGGTAGCGCCCGCTCTTGTTCTCGAACGCCTCCGCGGCACGGGCCAGTCGCCGGCAGCTATGGCACACGAACCACCGCGGGAACTCCAGCGCGCGGACGCCGACGTTCGGCCAGGGGTCCCGCGCGTCGCCCTCGGGCGCCATGCGGAAGTAACCCTCGCGAGCCAGGTCGAGATCCGGGTCGAGCGCCTTCAGGCGCGGCACGAGCGATCGGCGCAGGCGCGGATCGTCCAGCGCGACGTACCCATTCTTGCCGTATCCCCAATGCTCCAGGCCGCCGATGACCACGGCGCGGTCGACGAGATCGACCATTGCGCCGGGCCCGAACGTCGTGACGAGCTGGCTCTGGCGAATCTGCCCATCGGGGCGGGAGACCTTGTGGCCGTCCTTCTCTTTGCGCCGCTCTGCCATCAGCCCCTCTCGTCCAGTTGCTTGAAGCGCAGCCAGACGTGCGAGCTCGGCTCGACGTCGCGCATCGAGGTAGGCACCTGGAAGGTCCGCTCGTCGTGGTCGGGCGGCAAGTCCTCTCCGGCGGCGAAGAGAACCTTCTTCCCCTCGCTCTCGGCACCGTCGTTCTTGCTGTAGGTGCGGCTCGTGGCGCCAGCGCGGGCCTTGTCGGCGACGCGCTCCCAGGCGTCATAGAAGCTCTTGCCGCGCGCGCGCACGAGCGCGGCGATGCGCTCCTCAGCGTCCGCGTCGTAGAAGTTGCGGTGCCCACGGGCTCGCGTCACGAGCCATCCGAGAATCTGCTCCGCGGCGGGCCGTTGGTCGTGCAGCCTCATGATGCCGGTCGGCGCCTCGAGCTCGGGCACGGCGTGGCGCACCATCGACAGGAGCGTGCCCACCAGACCCCGGTCGAGCGCCTGCCCGCTGAACGGCGTCACGCTCGTGGCCTCGACCTCTCGGTAGAAGCTCTCGTGGTAGGCAACGAAGCGCTCGTAGTGCGAGCGATCGCGCGGCCGCATCACGTTGAGGCAGACGACGACGAGGCCTGGGTAGGCGCGCCCCACGCGGCTCGTCGCCTGGATGTACTCGCTCGTCGTCTTGGGCTGGCCGGTCACAACCATGAGCCCGAGACGGTCGATGTCCAGGCCCACGGAGATCATGTTCGACGCCAGTACAACGTCGAGCGCCTCGGGGTCCGTGGACGTGCGGCGAGCGGCCAGCCGGCGCTTGGTCTCCTTCACGCGCTCTGTCGACTCGCGGGACGTGAGCTCGGCGGGCATCACCAGCTTGCGGTCAGCAGCCCACGGGTGGGGGCCCACGAACAGGCGCGGACGCTTTTCCTCCTCGATATCGCCCACGCGGTTACTGACCTCGTCCTCCACGAGTCGGCGCATGCCCCCGAGCTCGCGCAAGCTGTTGAAGTAGCCGACGAGCGTCATGTACGGATCGGCGGGCTGCTTGCCAGGCCCCTTGGGGTCGAAGTGCTTGGCCGCCGCAGCGAGGACGACGGCGTAGCTTCGGACCGACACAGCGCGCAGCGCGCGCCCGGGGGCACCCACGCCGACGTAAAGGCGGCCTGGCTGGTCCTCGAGCACCCGGGAGAAGAAGTTGTCCCCGTCGGTCACGCCGCGCGGGGGGAACAGGTTCATGGGGCGCCCGAAGAGCGCCTGGATCTGCTCGCGGGCGCGCCTCACGGTGGCCGTCGAGCAGATGACCTTCGGCGGCGAGGCCTTGCCGCCGATTGGGCGCTCGCACAGGTAGTCCACCGCCGCCTCGTAGAGCCCCACCATCGTTCCGAGCGGGCCGCTGATGAGGTGCAGCTCGTCCTGCACGACGAGCTCGGGAGGCGGCAGCCCCTCCGGGACCCGCCTGGCGTCCATCGGCGGCTCGTGCATCACGCCGTAGGCGCGCTGGTCGGTGAGATGTGTCGCGCGGCCGAAGAGCATGCCGGCGTTGCCGCGCCACGGCATCATCGCGAACTTGTCGACCGTGGCCACAAGGAAGCTCGGGACCTCCTGGTAGATTTGCTCGTCCACGAACAGCACGGGCAGCCCGAGGCCGGGGACCTTGGCCTCGGTGTATAGGCAGCTAGCGCGGTCGCAGTACACGGCGGCCCGCGCGAAGTTCTTCTTGGTCGTTCTGCCCTCGAGATCGACGAGCTTGATGTTCTGGATCTTGATGGCCTCGCCGCACCACGGGCAGCTCGTGAGCGGGAAGGGCGAGTCGGTGCGGCCGCTCGTATAGTCGGACAGCGCCTGGTGAACGTCTTTCAAGCGGTTGGCCGTTGCGCTCGCGCCGACCCAAAGGCCCACGGTGAAGCGGGCATTGCCGAGCTCCTTGGGGTGGCGCTTGCGCAGCTCCTCGAGCGCGCAGATGAGGGTCGCGGCCCGTCCGAGCTGGTCGAGTGTGAGAAGTCGCAGCGTGTACCGCAGCAGCACCGCGACTCCGCGCCCCTCGTGTGGCGTCCCCTGACCGCGCAGGCGCCGCAGCAGCAGCACGAAGGCGATGAGACCGAGGTACGCCTCGGTTTTTCCGCCGCCGGTCGGGAAGTAGATGAGCTCCGCGAGCCTGCGATCCTTGTGCGCCGGATCGACCACCGACGGGAGGTTCATCAAGAGGAAGGCAAGCTGGAATGGGCGCCACTCGGGCTGCCTGCCGTCCACGTAGCGCGGGTCCTCGCGCGTCCTGTCGGCCTGCAGCGCGGCGACGTGCATCGCTTGGTTGGCGAGCTGGAAGGCGCGGAGCACCTGGGCGTTGGCGGGAGAGGCCAGGAGGGCGATGCCCTCCTCGATCCGCTCCTTGGCCCGCTGGGCTTTGTTCATCAGATCGGCGCGAGTCTTCTCGAGCGCATCGCGTTCGAGGTGCGTCGATCGTTGCCCTTCGAGCCACGCGCCGTATGCCTCGGCGAGCGGGGACAGGGCGTTGGCGAGTCCCTTGCCATCGAGCTTGGCCAGGTCGGCCATCCCGGTGGTCACGTCCTCGATGGCGCGATGATCGACTCGCGCCACCTCGAAGCGGGGCAACTGCGTCGTCTCGAGACGCGTGACCCTCCCCCCGATCTTGTCGGGGAGCTTCACGCTGGTGTTGTGACCGACCGCCCACTCCATTCGGTCCCGGAAGGCGAGCGCGAGAACGCGCTGGTCCTCATCGCCGCCGTCCTCTCCACGTCGGTTTGGGCGGGGCCGGAATCCTGGGCCGAACGAGAGCGCCATGCGAACCTGGAAGACGAACTGCAGATCGCGGTCACGCTCTGCCGGCGCGCGGTCATTCACGAGGAACAGGCTCAGCACGCGCGTACCTGGCTCGAGCCCCTCCATCTCGGTCGTGCGTAGCTCGCCGCGCAGCACGAGGCCGCGCGAACCAGGCACCGGAATGCCCTCCCGCTTCTGCAGCACCTTGGGATCGAGCGCCACGCTGACGCGAACCGGGCCGTAGGGCACGCGCTTCCAGCCAATCTTCTTGGTGTCGGAGCGGTCGATGGAGACTTCGACCTTGTCGTAGTCCGCGTACCAAATGTCGACATCGAGCGTGTCGCCCTTGCCCGGGGGCAGGAACACGCTCAGGCCCATCGACGCGGGGAACCGGACCGGGCGCTTCGGCTCCTGGTCGTCCCCCGCGCCTGCTCCCGCATCCTCGGCCTGGCTATCGCTGCCGGCAGCGAGGCCGCCGTCTATGGAGTCCTGATCGTCCTGGTCCGGCTTGCGAGCCCCCTGCGGCGCGAGGAAGCCGGTGAGGTACCAGCGTGATGGCGCGATGGGCAGGACCTCCTGCCCGCCCTGCGGGTGAGCATCGTGGACGAAGGGGCCGACGAGATCGGCTTCGAGGGCCTCGACAAGGAGCTGGCGGACTTCGGTTTCCTTCATTCGTCGAAGAGCTTTCCCTGGTCCTTCGCCGACTTCTTTGCGCTCGCCCTCTTCGCCGCGCGTGACTTCCTCGTCGGCGGCGCGGTGTCATCTACGCCGTTCGCGTCCTCGCTGTCCTCGGACGCCGTCCTCTTGGCGGTCACGCCGAGCCGGCCCTCCTCCCGCGCCCGCTCAGCGTTCAGCACATAGAGCCTATCGATGACCTCGTCCTCGAACGCCTGGAGCGCGGCGCGATCAACGTCGCTCTTCGGGCAGTAGGGTGGCACGACGAGGTCAGTCCACCCGTAGGCCTCAAGGACGGCGGCATCCATCGACTCGTGAAGACGCCGGAGTTCGACGACACGCGCCTCGTCGCACGCGGGGTCCTTCAGCGCATTGTACGTCTTCGTCAGTCCCTGCTGCGTGTCGGCCATGTACATCCCGCGCGTCTCGTAGAGAACTTGACCAGCACTTTCGACCAGCGGGATGACCACCCGGGGATCCGGCTCCGGGAATGGAAAGGTCTCAAAGCAGTCCGAAGCCGCATAATTCAGACGGGTCTCGAGCGTCGAAGAAAGCAGCCACGCCCACGGCGCATGTATGCGCGACTGAAGAACCGCGAACGCCGTGAAGTGATTGAGCGGGAAGACGTAGAGCCGGTGCGTGAACACCCTGTCCGTCGGCTGAAACGAGAACATCAGGTGTTTCGTGACGCATGTTGTTACGAGACACCGCTTGAGCGGCGCAATGGCGTCGTAGAGCTCAGGCCGAGGTTGCGCGTGCTGCCACCAGTACTTCTTTCGGTGCGCACCGTCAGCGGTTGCTTCGTTCGCCTGATCGCGCTCGGGCCTTACGCGCTCCTCGACGATCCTAAGCAGCTCGGGCCAAGCACGCGCCTCAGCAAGAGTCCGCTGACCAAAAGAAATGACGAATTCCGGCGCTCGTTGCAGCGGATCCGAATTCATCTCCTCGCCCCCGATGCATGGGAAAATCAGCCCGCGGTTCGCGGGATTCTCTTGTAGAGCCACCGCCTCGGCCGCTGAGAGAAAGAAACCACGTCCGTAGACTTTCGAGCCCAAGAAGAAGTGGCGCATGGCCGTCAATTGCAGGGCCGCCCCTCGCTCCCTGCCCACACGCAGATACGAGTCGATGCAGCGTACTGTTCTCCCATCCAGGACGGGGCTAGCAGAGGCTTTCGCTGTTCCCGCCGCCATCACAATGCAGCTAACCGTAACCGCGGCATCTCCAGCCCACTGGATGTCGCGGTCGGCGTTGCAAATGGAAAACCCTGCTGCCAATAGCGGCGCAAGCCCCGTTCTCCGACTATCGCCCTGACTGATAGTATTTGTCGCGACCAGGCCAATCGTGCCGTGGGCACCGATGAGCTGCGCAGCACGACGGAAGAAGTACGCGGATAGATCAGCGTTGCCGCTGCTCTGAGGTTGCGTCTCTTGGAGCCAGGGAATGTAGTTGCGGCCTGACGCGGCAACGATCCCGTTCTTCGACGCGAACGGTGGGTTCCCCAGCACGCTCTCCATCAACGCTGCGCCGTTGATGGCTCCGCCTTGAAGGGGGTCCGGGCGCTCGTCGAAGAACACCTCGGGAAACTCGATCCACCAGTGGAATGGTGTGAGCCGCTTGCGCGCCTCGGCGGCGAGTCCCTCGGCTTCGGCGCCCGCTTCGGCATCACCTGTTAGCCAGCGCTCGACGAGACCGAGCCGCCGCTTCCGCTCGCGCTCGCGTGCCGCGTCCTTTGTCTCGGCGAAGAACGCCCCGACGCAAGCGTCGGCGACAACCCGGACGCGTCCGATGGCCTGTTGCGAGAACTCAAGGAGCCGCCGCTTCTCGGCCTGCGAGACGGAATCGTCGTGGTCGGCTAGGTCGAGTATTTGCTGCCGCAGCGCCACAGCTTGGTCGAGCGCCTCGCGCAGGAGCACGCGGCAGGTCTCCACCTGGCCCGGTGGTGACCAGTGGAATGCCTCGATCTGCTTGAAATCGAGGCCGACGAGGCTGTCGCCGTGGCGCAGGGCGTGGTCGACGAACGTGAACGGGAGCTTCTTGCTCAACGTGATGAGCCAGAGCGAGAGCTTCGCGAGCTCCACCGCAGCCGCATTCTTGTCGACGCCATAGAGGCACTTCTGGGCCACGAGACGGCGCGCGTAGAGGTGCGCATCGGCGTGCTCCTCGATGATCCGTGCAAGTTCGCCCTGACGAGTCCACGCCGCGACCATCTCGCTCGCGAGCTCGCGGCAGGTGGCGACTAGGAAGGCCCCCGAGCCCATGGCGGGGTCGCAAATCTTGAGCTGCAGGATCTGCTCGGGTGTGCGCTGCGGGCCGAGACAGGCGAGCAGCGGCTCGAGGGTCCGGCGCACGACCTTTTCGGTCAGCGAGCGCGGCGTGTAGTGGCTCGCAGTACGGCGCCGCTCCTCGCCGGGCTGAAGCACGAGCCGTCCCGCATCCGCGCGATTCTGTTGCGCGTCCGACGTGCGCCCCGCGGCGTGCGCGGCGAGAGCCTCAACGGCAGCGGCGTTGTCCTTGGACTCCTTGAGCTCTTTCTCAAGGGCCTGCACGGGCCCAGGATTAAGGCCGCATGTCTCCTTGAAGAAGCGAGCGCGCTCGGAGCTGGGCATCGCGCGCACGGCGTCGCTCTCGACCCAGACGCCGTACTTGCCCAGGCGCACCGCGGGGCTGGTGAGCCGGAGCACGTGATAGCCCATCAGCGACTCGTAGATGCTCCCGATCTGCTCGACGTCGAGCGTACGGTAGCTGAGACGCTGGCCCTCGAAGACGACGAGACGGTGCAGCACGCGGTAGATGGTCCCGTCGTCGATGCTCGGGGGCTCTGCGTGGGCGCGTGCCTCGGGGTCGACCACGGCGGCCGTCCACCCGGGCAAGCCGCCTTCGAGGAACGGGAAGGCATTGGGGTCGAAGAGGCGTCCTCGGCGCGGCGGCAGCTCCAGCGGGCCGTGCTTCACGCCGAAGAATAGCGAGCGAAAAAGGGACAGTAGCTGCCCGTACGCGCCGAAGCGATGGTGCATGCTCTCGGGGTGCGCGCCGGCGTCGTGACCGAGACGCTGGTGAAGGCCGAAGAGACTCAGGTGCTCGGCGTATGTCGGGTGCTCGACTGGCAGCAGGCTCTGGTCCTCCGCGTAGAGGAGGAACACCAGGCGCAGGACGACACTCAAGACCCCCTGATAGAAGTGGTCTCCCTCCTCCTCTAGTGCGGCGCGGAGCCAGTCGATCCGATCGCCCGTCAGGTCGCGTACCGCCGCGGCCTCGAAGCCAGCCACGAGGATCTCAACGGCCTCGAAGACCTGCTTGGCCAGGTCGTCGGTGACGTCCGCCTGCCGACGCCGACTCTCGGCCAGCAGCCCCTCGAGCGTGTGCTCGGGTGACGCGCCATACGCGCGCCGTGCGTGCAGCAGTAGATCGAGCGCGGCGAGCAGCGGGCGACCATCGGGGCGCTGCAGGTGCTCCACCCGGAAGGTCAGGTGCGCGGTGGTCTCGCCCGACGGCGCGTAAATGAGGCGCAGCTCACGACCGTTGAAGAGCAGCCCTACGGGAATGCCGACGTGGCGCAGCAGGCGCTCGAGCTTCGCCGTGGGCGGATACCGCCAGGGACCCGTGACCGCCTCGGGAGCGTCGAGGTCAAGTGACTGCCCACTCTCGGTGAGATCCCAGATGAGCGCGAACCAGCGCTCCGAGAAACTGCCTCCGGCGGCCTGGGGTGCAGCCTTCAACGGCGTGACCTCGAACGTCGCGGCCTCGAACGTGGCGAACGGATCATCCGATGTGAACGGCCCGCGACCGAGGGCGTAGCTCGGTCTCAGCTCCTGGCCGCCCTCGGCGGCATAGAACGACAGCTCCGGCGGTAGGTCCGCGCGCGGCACGAGCATCCCGGGCTGGTCGTAGCCAAGCAGCTCCCGGAAGAAGCGGACGACATCGACGATGCGTGGAGGGTCCTGCGCCAGGTGCGCTGAGAACGCGGTCGTGAGCTCGGGGCGCAACTCCGGGGCGATCTGCGCGTCGGCGAGCACCGGGACGCTGAAGACGAGGCCCTCGACGGGCTGCGCGAGCCCGAGCCATCGCTCGTGAAAGAGAACGTCGCGGTCCTTCACGTCAGCACCTCAGGCCAGGCGACGACGAGCCCGACGGGAGTAAGGCGCGACATGCGTACGTCGTACAGAGCCTCGATCGCCGCGGGCTCCGACTCGAGCTCGCTGGCGGCCTCGCCACGGCGCCGGTCCAGGTGCTTCAAATCGAGGTCGATCTGGCGCTTCTGCTCCCTGTCCTTGATGTTGAACAGGTCCGATTGCCGTAGGCGCGTCTCGGCCTTCTCGATGGCCACACGCTGGCGCTCGAGCAGCACCCGCAGCTCGCCGGACTCGCGACGCGCCCGCTGTCCGAGGCCCTGACGCGCCTCCACCCCGAGGGCGTCCGCTTCGGCCTCGAGGTGCGGCCAGAGAGCACGGAACAGGGCGTCGGCGTGTGACTGGATGCGACTCGTGATGATGGCGTTCGGCGCCTTCGCGCCAGCCGCGAGGAGGTGCTCGATGCTGCTCACCGCCGAGATGGCCGTCGCGCGGTCCTTGTATGGCTCGATGTCGGTAGCCTCCCCCGACCAGGCCGCAGCGATTGGCACGAGCTGATCGTGAAGGCGCGCTGCGCCCGTCCCGAACAGAGTGAGGCGCCCGTACGCGACGACGCGCACGACGTTCTCGTTGGGGGCGACGAGGGCCGTGACCCGCGTAAGGTCGTGTGCGCCGAAGCCCTGCGCGAGGAAGCGGTCGAGGATGCGGCGCACGAATGGGTGTGCCAGGTGCAGCTGCTCCGCCTCCTCGGCCAGCCGTGTGAGCGGGTGGAAGGTCACCGGGCGTGGAGCGTGCTGTCGCCACTCCCAGAACGTCTCGTCGCGCCCTCGGGGCGGCCGCAGCGTGTCGAGCGTTACGTCCCACGTGCGGTCGAGCGCGGGCAAGGTGAACGTCGGTCGCCCGTCGCTCGCGGGAGCTGCGGGCACGAGCGGTCCGGCACCTGCAAGGCGGAGCCCCACCTCGACGACACCGCGCAGCGACTCGGGATCGACCTCGAGGAGTCGCCGGGAGCTTTCGAGACGCCGGCCCGCGCGCATCACCTCAGCGCGTACGGCCTCGAGATCGTCACGCCGCGCCTCGAGCTCGGTGTCCACCGTCGCCGACTTCACGTCGGAACCGAGCGCCTCCACCGAGGCATGGGTCTTCTTCGTGATCCCACCCTCGAGCGTCTTCTCGAGCTGACCGAGCAGCACCGCTCCCAGCGAACCGAGCTCGCGCTGCACGGTCTCAACCTTCCGCACCACGGTCTCGAGCACCTGGTCTTCGGTTCGATCCGGGTAGATGAAGTAGTGGCAGCGGACTTCGTCGGCCGGCTGCAGAGTCCGATCGATGCGCCCATTGCGCTGCTCGAGGCGCGACGGGTTCCAGGGGATGTCGATGTGAAAGAGGTCCGCGCAGTGGGCCTGCAGGTTCACGCCCTCGCGCGCCGCGTCGGTGGCGACCAGGATGCGGACCGGATCGACCTCGGGTTCGCTGTTGAAGGCGCGCTGCACCTCGTCACGAGCATCGTCTCCCATGCCGCCGTGGAACTGGCGGATGCGAAGCTCGCCCTGATCCGTGTGGGCCACGGCCGCGGTGAGCAGCTCGACGAGATAGCGCTTGGTGTCGGCGTACTCGGTGAAGAGCAACACCCGCCGGGGCCCCCACGCCCGGCTCGCCTTCGTGTCCTCCCCGAGCCCAATGGCGGGGCAGAGATTCTCGCGCATCCACGCGAGTAGCGCGTGCGTCTTGGCGTCGGGGGCGCGACGGGCCTTCTCGGCCATGGCTCGCATCTCCGAGAGTAGCTGGCGCGCCTCCTCGGTCGGCGAGGTCAGCTCCTCGCTGGTGCGCCGCACGTCGGCGTCGTCCTCCTCCGCCTGCGCTTCGTCCGATTGTCCGTAGAGTTCGGGATCGGCGCTCTCGAGAGGCGTCACTCGGGGTGCGAGCGCGAGCTGCTGGGTGGCGGACGGGCCGCCGCGCTTCTCGAGCCCCTGGGCGTGCGCCTGCAGGGTTCGCGCGAACGCCTCGGGGCTCGAGAGCAGCCGCTGCTGCAAGCACACGAACGGGAAGCGGCTCTGACCCGAAGTGGGGGCGCATAGCTCGGTGTAGCGCTGGAGCTTGGAGGCGAGCACGAGCTCGATGGGCTCGCCCGGACCCAGGCTGCTCGTAGTCGTCGCCTGCTGCGCGCCGGTCTCCGCGTCGTACGGGGTGCGTTCGACCGTCCACCGCCCGCCGGAGTTGCGCAGGGCGAGCTGCACGAGCAGACGCTTGGGGAACTTGTCGACGCCGAGCTGCCGCAGGTCGCGCTTCAAGCGTCGCACCATGATCGGCTCGAGGTCCTTCTTGCCCTCGACGGGCACGCCCCTCGTGAAGCGCACCGGGTCGAGGAGCTCGAGGAGTGCGCTGAAGCTGTTCGAATGGCCGTTGTGCGGCGTGGCGCTCAGGAACAGGCGGTTGTCGAACCGTGGGCCGAGGTCACGGATGGTGCGCGTGATGTCCGTGTCGGTCGCGTACTTGCTCGCTGACGCGGGGGCGGCGACATGCGCCTCGTCGAGGATGAGCAGGCCCTTTCGCGCCCGGTCCCCGAGATGATGAAGCAGCGCGTCGCGGTACTCGGGACGCCGCAGCAGCGAGTGCGACACGATGAAGCGGCTGCGCGTGCTCCACGGGTTGGTGCCGAAGCCGCGCTCCTGACGACGGTAGGCCACGAACTGCCGCGTCATCACGTCGAACCGAAGTCCGAAGCGCCGCTGCATCTCGCTTTGCCACTGCAGGCACACCGAGGCCGGACAGACCACCAGCACGAAGCTGGCCTGCTGGCGAAGCAGCAGCTCCTGCAGCACGAGACCCGCCTCGATGGTCTTCCCGAGGCCGACGTCGTCCGCGATGAAGAGGTTCGCGCGGGGCAGCTCGAGGGCCTTCATCAGCGGCGTGAGCTGGTGGGCCATAAGCTTGATGCCAGCACGGAACGGCGACTGGAAGAGCGTCGCGTCGGCCGCGCTGACAGCGCTCCACTTCAGCGCATGCAGGTAGGCCCCGAAGTGCGCCGGCGGGTCGAGCCGCGACGGCGCGCCGAGGCCGTGGGTCTCGGGCGCTACCACGCGGGCGCCGAGCTCCAGTGACCAGAGCACCTCGATCTGCCGACCGGGGTCGTCGTCATCGAGGCATATGAGGCGCACGAGCGGCGACTCGTCGGCGATGCCGGGTTGGACTTCGTCGACGAGCCACTGCCGATGGCGTGCGTGAACGATCTGTCCTTTCTTCGGTAGCTCGTCGGCAGACGGCGGTGCCGGCGGAACGCTGATGTCTCGGGGGTCGACGCCGGCCGCCGTGAGCAACAGCGCCTGCAGGTCGGCCCTCGCGCGGGCGCTCGCGTCCAGGCCATGACGGCGGCAGACAGCTCGCAGCTCGTCGCGCCCCAGTTCGCGCAGTACCGCAGGGAGCCGCCCAGTCATCTGCTCGGCGAGCTTGTGAACGAGGCGCTCCTTGCCTCCCGTGATGTCGTGCACCTCGCAACCAAAGAGCCGGCAGAGGTCGAGCAAGCGGGCGCTGGTCAGAACGCCGAGGATGGAGTCAGCGGTTGGAGGGCCGGTATCGACGGAGGAAGTCACCGGCGGCGGACGCGGCGTGGCAGCCCTCGCTGACGTAGCTTCGCTCTTTTTCCCCTTGCCCGACATCCACGCCTCCGGTCGGGTCCCGGAGCGGGCTGGCGCGCGGGTGCCGACTTAGAGGGCAAGAGTAGCAAGGTGGCCGCCCTCCGGGGGCAGCAAGATGCCCCGCGTTCGTCTTCCAGAGACGACGCTTCGTCTTCATCGCACACTCGAGCAAGGGCTTCGGCAGCTCGTATCCGGCAGCACCCGCGGTGGCGGCCTCGAAGGGTTCCGGCTAGGTCAAGAGCCAACGATGCATTCGATGTTCATGTGCGAGAACCGTGGGATTGCCTCCGTCACGTCCGTGGCGCTCAGGGGCCGGCCTGGCAAGGGCGTGTCAGTGCTCATCGTCCAGGTGGATGCCTTCACGCAGCCCCTCACTGTCGTACCCACGGCCCCGAACATTCCGCCTCGCATCGTTGCCATCGGCGGCCGCGTGGTGGCAGTGGCGCCGCTGGCGCCGCAGCACGTCTTCTGGCAGTGCGTCGAGCACGCGCAGACCCAGAGCGTCCAGCTGGAGACCTTCCTGAGCAACGCTCAGGTCCGTGCGCTCGACGAGGCGCGCGGTGGCAAGGGGGATCTCGAGCTGAAGGTGTCGCTCGAGGCGCAGGTATGGGCGCGAAACGGCATGACGGGAACGAGCATCGACCTCCCGGTAAACGTCACCGCCTCGGACTGGTCCCGGCTTCTCTCGGAATGGGAGTTCGAGGATCGCGCAACCTTCGAGGTCCCCGTCGAGGGGGGCCGTGTGGGACCGCCGCTCGACAAGGCTGCGGCGTTCGTGAAGGCAGCTCTCGACCGTGTCGAGCATCGCCAATGGGCCGATGCCCTTACGCAATGTCGCGAGGCACTTGACGAGCTCCAGAAGGTCCAGCCCGGCCCGGCGCCAGCGTGGGGTGACTGGGCGGACAAGGCGAAGCGCGAGGCATGGGGGCTCGTGGATCGCCTCGTTGCGGCGCAAGCGGCGGTGCGGCACATGACCCACGCTGGCCCGCACGCTGCAATCGGCAACGCCGACGAGCAGGCGGTGCGCCTCGCCGTCACAATGACGGCAGCCATCCTCCGGTACTACGCCTCGCGGTAGCGGGCTTGCGGGCGCCAAGCTCGCGCATTCATATCCACCGCTTACCACGGCAACGCCGCGAGGCTACACATTCCCTGGATACCGGCGGCGACTGCATCGTCGGCATGACGGCACAAATCCTGAACGATTTGCGTATATGTATCCACGTCCTGAAAAGTCGCCCGAACATTGATCTCGCCATGGGCGACCTGGTTGCGCAGACCAATCAATCCGTCCACGCGCCCGAGCAGGTGCGAAGCGCCTACTACGTTGTTTATGTAGGCGCGGATGTCCACCCCAACCAGTTCCATGAACTGCCTGATTTCCTTAGAACCAGGGTTAGCCATCTCCGCCCGAACGGTGCCCTGCCGGATCATGGTGGCCTGCACGGCTTGGCCGGCGGACCAGAGCGCTGCCTCCTCCAAGAACATCTTCTCGATCCGCGGAGCGCGCGCGTTTCTGTCGCGCATGGGCGCTAGTTGGCTCAGATGTGTCTCCGCGTGAAGTGCTCTCAGAATCAGCGGCAATCGATCCACCGGAGTTCCACGAGCGACAACGACGTCCAACGCCTCGAGAAGCAGATCCTCCAAAAAGCCTTCCAAGTGCGCCGACAACAAGACGATGCAAGCCCTGTTCACGGCGTTGCTTACAGCCGTCTGCGATGCGTCGCCTGCCCGTGCCGGATCGAGCCCAGCGAGAGTGCGGACCTCCTGCAAGCGCGCGGTAAGATCGGCAAACGCACGAGAGCTCATTCGTCCGCGAGTTCAGGAAGGCGTGATGCGATCCCGTTCTTGCGAAGGATCTCGGTGTACTTCCGAATCCGCGCATGCATGCGCGTTCGATCGGCGGTTGCTCTGCCGACCAGAGGAGCGAAGGCGGCGCTCGAAATCAACTGCTGGTGCGCGGCCTGAACTTGAGCCTTCCTCTTCACAATTTGTCGTCTATTCGCGAACGCAAAGCCCAAGCTGACCGCATCGAATAGTGCACGATTAATGTTGGGGGAGGGCGATCCATCTCGGAGCATGCTGAATGCAGACTCCGAGAAGACGGCCCCAATGGTCTCCATCGTTTCGCGAAACACGGCGACAGCCTCCGCGTCCGGCGCACGGTTGCGATTCGTTCGCATGAACTCATTCAAGAACTGAGTGAGGGGAGGCTTGTAGGCCGATATGTTCGAGTAGAGGGCCAAGAAGCGAAGGACCATCTCTTCGTCACGCATCCGCGCATCACGGGGTCTCCCCAGTGCAACGCGATAGGCGTCCTCTCGCGCAATGTCATGCAAAGCGTCGTTGAACGGACCTCTGTAAATACAGTTTCTCAACTCTTGTGGCAGAAGTTTCACCGCGCCAGTGTTCAAGCGCTCGAAGACGTCGAACTTGATGTCCGGATGGGACTCTTGTGTAATTACTACAAATCGTAGCGTCCTTGATTCGATGCGCCTTTGGTCGCGAGCGGGAACTTCGATGAACCGCTTCCCGTTCAACTCCGTAAGCACCGAGAGACCGCGCAGGGTGAGATCTCCCTGAAGGAAGCGCACGATCGACTGAACGCGCTGCAGTCCGTCGATAACCTCCCATGTGTTGTCCTCGTTCTCTGCGAAATAACAGACGGGTATAGGCACATTGAGAAGTAGTGATTCGATCAGCCGACTAGCTTTGGTATCATCCCAGACGTATTCCCTCTGATATGGCACTTCGATCAGTACGATCTTGCCCTTCGAAACGTGCGAAGTGAGCTGGTCGACGGAGTAGTCGTAAGGCTGCGTGACGAGCTTTCGTTCGTCGACGGACACGTCTAGCGGCTCGGGCGAATCCTCCTCTTCAAAGGAATGCTGCGTTGGCGTAGGTTGTTTCGGCCGCGGTGCACCGACCAGCCGCGGCTTGCCCTTGCTCAGTTTCTTGGCCGCCATTGTCGTCGCCTCTGGACCAGACGGATGGTACGCAGCGCACTGGAAAATGGGTAGGCCTTTCCGGGGCTTGTCCTTCCCCTGCGCCGCAGGCTTGGTCACGCAGGACAACTCCCCGCACGTTTCACGACGTTCCCGTCAGACCCGCCGCGCGTACCCACCCTCGAGCATCTGGTTCAGGAACGACTCGGCGAGTTCCTCATCGGTCTCGCCGGCGAGCTTGAACGTGATGCCGAACCCGCGCGCGATGTTGGCGACGTTGCCCTCGATGTACTCGCGCATGGTCATGTGCTCGGCGCCGAACGCGAGGCTCTTCATCTGATGAGCGTCTGCTCGGGGCGCTACCTCCGGCTGAGCGACGATGGTAGTCCGGTAGCATCCCACCAGCCGCTCCAGAACGACCATGAAGATCACCGAGCACCGCTTCGGCGGCGGAACCGACCCGAACTCGCGCATGCAGCGACTTGCGGCGGTGCTGTCCGCCTGGCGATTCCCACGGTTCGTCCACTGGGCGGAACGCGGAGTTCCCCCTTCGGGCACGGAGCTCACCACTGGCGAGACGGTGCTCTGGCTCAAGATTCTCCGCGCCGCTCAACCGGTGCCCCCGCGGAGCCATCTGGATGGCCTCAAGGTCTACGCGCGACTCCACGGAGTACGCATCGAGGACCTCGAGCGCGACAAGGCCGTTCTCATTGTCGGGGAGCAAGTTGCGGTTCGCGGTCGGGTCATGGGCCTCGGGCCACTCGGTCATCGCTGGTCACTACTCGTCCCCGCGCAGATTTGCGAGCAGGAGACCGAACCGATCTTGAGCAAGCGCTTTCAAGAGGTGAGGGCTTTGGGCGAGGAGGTACTCGCGTCGGGGGCCTGGTTCAATTGCACAGACAGCGTCGCGCCACTAGTGAGCGAGGCGCTGACGGCCAGCCCGGACGAGCTGCACCGCCTCTGGCAAGTCTCCCTCGCCCTGAGCCTCGACTACCGGTTTCTTCCGGCCTTGCCTGCGGCGCCGGCGAAGGCTCTAGCTGATCTGCTCGGCGCGACGCTCGCTGCGGCCGCCGACCATCTCACATTGGAGACGGACGCACGCCTGTTGCGTTTTGCCCTCGGGCGGGACGATGCATCACCGGCGGTCACCCCGTTGCAGCTCCCCGAATCGAGGTTCGCCCGGCTGCTTGAGATCGAGCGCTTTTTCGAGCACGCCCGTCACCGCTTCAGTGACGCCTACTACGACGCCATGGCCTCCGCCTTCGCGTGCATCGCGGGCCCCATCGATCTTGGCAACGTCCTTCTGAAGCTCGAGCCCGGTAGCGCCCTGATCTCAGCGCTCGACGCGGTGTGCCTCGATCGCCCGGAATACATCGCTACGTACGTCTGGCACTCTGCATTTTGCGCCGAGGGCGCCTACACGCTCTTGCAGCTGCCGCAACGAATGCAATTCGGTCACCAATCCAACCAACTGGAAGTGACGGACGAGTGGCTGCAGGCGCAGCGGCTGGGCCGCGAGCTGCTGCTGCTTGGCAATCAGCCAACCGACTGGAGCAGCCTCGTTACCCTTGGCATCCATGATGAATCGCAGGCCATTGGCCGGCGGCATTTCGGCGTCGCGCCCATCGACCGCGGCAATGCGCAGTACGACGGGGCCGCACTCTGGGCGATCGCCGTTGCTGATGCCGCGCGCAGCCCGCACCTCGTTGAGGCGCTCGAGAAGCACTCTCAAGCGCGGACACTACAGTCGGACCCCGCGACCGTCTTTGCACTGCGGCTGCTGCGACCGTTGCGCGAATCCGGCCAGGCGGCGCTCGCGACGCGGCTTGCGAGCGCGGTCGTAGACTCCTATGTCGCGGCGCTGTCGCCCGACGCCGCGTTCTCCGCCATCCCGAGCGTGCTCTGCGCCTACGGCGGGCTGCTCGAGGACCTGCGTCAGTCGCTCGACGTCAGCGGCGAGAACTGGCGCAAGTTCCTACGACCGTTCGATGCGGCGCAGTACTTGCGGCTGGCGCTCGACGACCAGTCCAAGACGGTCAGCGCAACAAACAGCCCCTCCTTCAACGTCCCCCGCATCCTGCGGGCGCATGCCGAGACGCTGATCGCGCTCGCATCGGCGAGCGACGCGTTCGAGGAGCCGCTCAAGGCCGCCCTCGAGCTCCGCGATGCCGATCGCGGGGCCGCCCTGCATGTTGGGGCGTTCTCGTGGACGCAGCTTGCGCGGATCACGAGCCTTGGTGCCCCACCAGTCGGCGAGCCCCTGTTCGTGGCGATAGGGAAGCTCTTTGCGCGAGTCGGGGGCAGCCCGTCCTGGCTCGACGATTTTCTCGAGAGTGAGTCCGAGGTGCACATACTCGCGGGTGTGGCCGCAGGGCTCGGCAATTCGCATCCGCTTGCAGAGGCGATCCGGCCGAAGCTTCGTGCAAGACTCGAGGACGTGCTCAGCGACGAACACGGCGTCGCGCTCGGTCACGCGCTGGAGCTTGCGAACCTCCTGCAGCTGGCGGCGATGCCGGAAGAGTGCGAACGGTTTGCACGTGAGGCGCTCACGATTCTCGACAACCGATCGCCGCGCGGGCACGACGCCTTCAGCCCGGTGGCCAGGGCGCTGCTTGCCGGCGCGCTCGCGCAGCAGCGGCGCTGGCCGGACATCCTGGCGTTTGAGCCGGACCGCAATCTGATCGTTCTCTCACCCCACGCCCGCTTCGTCGAGAACATGCGCGGGCTGGCGCTGATGGAGTCGGACAGGCTGCTCGAAGCCGAGGACGCGCTCCGGCGCCTGCTCCAGATCGACCCGTCGAACGCAGCGGCCCTCGTAAACCTGACAGCCCTGCATCTCCGGGCGCAGGACTGGCTCAAAGTGATCGCCGCCGCCGAGGACGCGAAGCAGCTGCTCTCTCCCGGCGACAACCTTGACCATATCCTTCTCAACGAGGCGCATGCGCGCGAGAAGCTCGGGGACCGGTTTGCGGCCGCGAACCTACTTGACGAGCTCTCGGGGTCGGCGCGGACACGCCCGGATGTCGTCGCGGCGCGCGAGGAGCTTCGCCACGAGGGCCGCGGGGCGCTGCCCCCGGCCACCGAGATCGCAGCGGGCAGTGCTGTCGACGCCCCGCCTCTTGACGCACTGCTTAATGCGGTGGAGACGGCGGAGTCGGCCGACGAGAAGGGACGTGCCCTCGAGGAGCTGATGGCCCGGTTGTTCAGCACCATAGCGGGCTTTCAAGTGACTGGCCGGGTGCGAACGGCGACGGAGGAAATCGACATCGCGATCTTCAACGGCAGCGCAGATCCCCGTTTTGCCCGAGAAGAGGCGCTCCTGCTTGCAGAGTGCAAGAACTGGTCGTCGAAGTGCGGCAAGAACGAGTTCGTGATCTTCAAGGAAAAGGTCGAGAACCGAAGCCAGCGCTGTTCCCTGGGATACCTGATTTCCTGGAACGGCTTTGCGGAGACGCTCACCAAGGAAATGCTCAGAGGTAGCCGTGAACGCACGTTGATTGTACCCATCACGGGGGAGCAGGTGCGGCAAGCGGTCGGTGGCGGCAAGTTCGCCGAGGAGCTGCATGGCGCGTGGCTGGCCGCCATCATGCTCTGACGCGATGGCGGCAACGCCGAGAGCTCAGACCCTCTTGCGCCGCCGGATCACGACGCCGCCGCGCTCGGAGGCGTGGGCCACGCTCTCGCCGCTCCGGAGCACTATGCTCGCGCTTCGATGAGTCGAGACATCGACAAGGCCGCTATGAAGGAACTGCTCAAGGGCCTCACCGATGGGGAGGTCCGGGAGCTCTGCATCGCGGCCCTTCGCGAATGGCACAAGAAGTACCCGGATCGGACGCAAGCCTCGCTGCACGGGGACATGGGCCGGGAGATGCTGGCGCTGGTCAAGAACAAGCTGACGCCGTCCATGAGCGGCTCCGCACCGCATGAGGCAATGGTCGATGCGGTGGCCGAGCCGGGCATGGAGGGCATTGCAGAGTTTTTGGGGTGGTTCACTCGCGCAGGCCTCGCATGGCCCCTTGGCGCACCGGTGAACCAGTACCCCATCACGCTGCACATCTCGCGGTCTGGCCTTCGGTTCCTCGACGGGACCAAGGATCATCCCCTGCTCCCCGGTTTCGTCGACCGCATCGCCGCGCGTTGCGCGAACCTACCTGACGACGTCGTCGCGCTTCTCATGGACGCGCGAGCATGTCTCGATCACGGGCTCCTGCGGCCGGCGATTCAGCTCATGGGCGTGGCATACGAGGTCGCGATCGAGCATGTCGTGGAGGCCCTGATCAACAGGAACGTCCTGCTGGCCACTGCGAGGGACGCGAAGGCCGCGAGGCGGATCGCGCTCGTGAGGGCAGAGATCGCCGCCGTGATCACGGGCACCACGATCCAGGCCGTAGACGAGCGTTTCGCTGTGACTGCGGCTTACGACTTCGCCGACCAGCTACGGCAACGGCGCAACGACGCCTCGCACACCACGCCCAGGTACGACTTCTCGGACCGCGAGGAGGCAGAGGAGTACTTCATCTCGGCCGGGCGCGAGCTGCCGAAGGTCTGGCGCATGCACCGACCTTGAGGGCGAAGTCACAGCTTCCTCGCGTACCCGCCGTCGAGCATCTGCTGCAGGAACGACTCGGCGAGTTCCTCATCGGTCTCGCCGGTGAGCTTGAAGGTGATCCCGAACCCGCGCGCGATGTTGGCGACGTTGCCCTCGATGTACTCGCGCATGGTCATGTGCTCGGCGCCGAACGCGAGGCTCTTCATCTGCATGAGGATCTGCTTGGGGGTCCCCGAGAAGATGTGCCCGTCGCCTACGACTTCGATGCGCATTGAAACTCCCTCCAGTCGCCGCTCCGGATGACCTCGTAGCTCTTCGCACGCGGGCGAGCCAGCACGTAGCCATGGACGGATTCGCCGCCGAGCAGGCGGATGCGCTCGCGCCGATACAGGCTCGGCACACCCTCGAAGCGATCGATGGCGCGGAGCAGATCGTCATCGACGTCGTAGACCTCGCCCGTGACCGAGGTCGTGCCACCGACGAGCAGCGCCGGGTACGGCCCGAGGCTGACGAGCGTGTAGCGCGGCTCGGTGCGGCGCACGGCGAGCGGGCGCGCGCCGCGGAGCTGCCCATGGTTGCCCTCGCCCGAAAGCAGCGTGCCGTAGACGAACACCCTCATAGCCGGCTGCCCTTCGATGCGCGCAGCAGCACCTCGGTATCGAAGCCGAGCGAGACGTACGCGCGCAGCAGGGCGACGAGGTAGTCCATCGCAGGCTCGCCGGGCGCTCGCTCCGGGGTCATGACGTACAGGTGCACACGCTGATCGCGGCGCCGGCCGTCGGTCACGGTCGCGCGCACGCGGCGGTAGTAATGAGGGTGCCCCTCCCAGCGGTCAAGCGCCTCGAGGTCGGGCGCCGTGAGCTCGTAGAGAACGCCGCGCACGCGCCCCTTCGGATCTGGCGCGAGCGTGGCGACCGCGCCGCCCCAGAGCGCCGAGTAGCCGGCGAAGGCAATGCGATAGCCGCGCAGGGCCGCGCGGCCGGCAGGGCGCGCCCCCGGGCAGCGCGCCTTCATCTGCGCCTCGCTCAGGTTCGAGCCGTAAGCGAAGTAGGTGATGGTCTTGCTCATGGCCTCCTCACGCGATCACCGCTGCGAGCTGCGTGGCGGGCCGATCGTCGGTGCTCGTGGGCGGCGTGCGCCGGTCGCGCCGCTCGCCCTTCCAGGCGGCCGACCCGCCAAGGCGCGAGAGCAGGTGCAGGCGCGCCGTCTTGAACTCGCCCCCGATGAGCCCGAGGGAGAGCAGGAACACGCGGAAGTCGTACTTGGCCGTCGCCGGATTGTACTCGCGCCGGCGGCTGGACGCGCTCTTGGCGCCGAGCGCCTTCGCGGCGAGCGCGAGGCAGAACTGGACGTACGCCTTGACCTTGCCCGCGTGCGTCGTGCCCTCGAAGTAACGGAACTCGATCGTCTTCCGGTAGAAGTACGAGTTCAGGTTGACGCCGTGGTAGCGGCTCTGATCGTAGCGCGCGGGCGAGGAGACCTGCCGGCCGTACCAGGCCGCGTTGACGTCGGCGACCGTGCGCGGCCTGCGGCTCTCGATGCGCTCGATGAAGCTCGGGTCGATCGGCCGGCAGTAGCGCGCGAGGCGATGCTGCTGGATCCCGAGCGCTGCCTCGATGAGGCGCTCCTGCTTGTGGATGATCTTGGTCAGGCTCGTGAGCTCCTTGGCGTCGAAGCGGCTGCCGTCGATGTGGATGTGGATGCCGCAGGAGGCGTCGGCGCGAGCGCCCGCGGCGTGCAGCGCCCGGACGATCTCCTGAAGCTTCTCGATGTCCTCGTAGCCGAGGATGGGGCTGACGATCTCCGCGTTGCGGTAGCCGGCCAGGCTCCCGTCGTGGACCGCGCGCCAGACGCGCCCGTCGGCGCCGACCGCCTCCCAGGCGCCGTTCCACGAGGAGCGCGCCGCGCCGCCGACTACCGCGGCGATCGCGCGCGCCGCGCCCTCCCTGTCCAGGCCTACCGTCTCGAGCTCGATCCCGAACCGCAGCGTCTTCATGCCCGGGTAGGGATGCGTGACGTGTGCCTGCTGTGATCGCGCGACAACCTCGCGAAAACTCCGGAGAGTCCCCCGCCGACTATGATTCGCGCATCAGGGTCATTCGGCGAATCCGCGAATCACACGGGACAATCACTATGATTCTTCCATCGCGAGCTATCACAAGAGTGCTGAGGGACTGTTCCCTCACCGGTGAGGCAAGCGTCAAGGTTCGGTCTGAAGCGTTGCCTGCACGAAGGTACTCGGCGGCTGCTCGGCGCCCGCGGTGTAGACGTCGTACAGGTTCAAGAGGCCCGAAGAGGGGGTCGGCCCCGTGCACATGGTTCCATTCGCGCTGTAGTACGACGAGCCGGTGAACGCGCTTCCTACCGAGAAGATGTGCCACGCCTCTGCGCTGCAACCAGTAGTCGATGAGACCGCCGCCCCGTAGGCCGGCGGGGAACAGCCCTTGGTCGTATAGAAGAGCGGTTGTGTGCACGCCGAGTCCGCGTAGGCGATGGCCAGCGAGTACCCGGACGGGACGCACCTCGTCGTGCCGTCGCTCATCGCCTGGAAGAAGCAGTCCACGTTCAACATCGAGTCGTGCATGCCCTCGGACTGCTTGGAGCCGTCTGCACCGGCGTAGTAGCGGACCTTGAGTCGCGTCCCGCTCTGGTTCGGGTCGGCCGCTGCCTCGGCAACTGGATCCGTGAGCGCATCCAGGAGGCTGCCGCTTCCGGATCCATTCCCACCGCTGCTACCGGCGGAGCTCCCGCTACTCGAGGCACTGCCGTCCATCGTGGAGGACGAGCCGGGACCGGACGAAGCGCTGCACGCCGCCATGATGCAGTAGACGATGATTGATCCTCCTACGAGCTTGAGACCTTCCGTTGCCTTCATGACTCCCGCCTCCTTGGTCCATTGCCAGTAGGCGCCAGAACCCGAGAAGGATGCAACCGGGAGGCAGGAAGGCGCGCAGCTCGGCTCACGCCTCCGCCGCCGGGAACCGGGCGGCCGCCTCGAGCTCGCCGAAATCGGGCGAGGGCTCAGCCCCTCTTCCGCCGGATCACAACACCGCCATGCTCGGAAGCGCGCGCGACGCTCTCGCCGCGCCGTAGCGCCACGCTTGCCCCGGCCGCGCGCCGTTCGCCGCTCGGCGAGGATGGTTCCTCGGCCGGCGCGGGCGGCGCGTGCGGGCGCGCGGAGGGCTCCGTCGGAGCCGGTGGTGTTGCGGCGGCGAGCAGGCGTTCCGGATCCGTGATGTCGGCGTGAAGCGTAGGCTCGGGAGCGGGCTCGCTTGCGACGACCCGCGTCCGGCGGGGCGCCTTTTTGCGGGCCGCGGCAGCCGGGCGCTTCCGCGGAGGCTTTGGCCGGCTCCGCCGCGGGCGACGTTGGCGACGCGGCGGATCTGCATCAGCCGGTCCCGTCAGCTCGCGAAGCTCCCCCAGGCTCGCCCCGCGAATCAACCGAAGCAGGTCGTCGACAAAGCGGTCAATTAGTGGCTGGAGGTCGAGCATGCGGGCTTGCTGCGTAGCATGCTCGCCTCCGCCTCGGCTCGTTGCCTTCATGCCTCCGCCGTCGGGAACCGCGCGGCCGCCTCGCGCTCGCCCAGCTCTCGGAGCTCGCGCCCCAGTGCGCGCAGCACGAAGTCGTTGCGACTGTGCATCCCGTGCTTGCGCCACGCCTCATCGAGCAACTCTACGGCGTCCTCGTCGACACGAACCGAGAGCACCGCCTGCGGTCCCTTCGGCTCGCGCAACCGCGGACCGATGCGAATGCGGCCGTTCTGCGCCTCGCGGATCTTCCAGATCAGGTACTGCTTGTTGTCGCTCTCGGTCTCGCGGCCGATGACGTCCTTGTACATCGCGTGGAGCTCCTCGACCGAGAGCTTCTGGAGCGCACCGCGCTTGCGGCTCTCAGCACTGGGAGCGGTCGTCGCGGGCTCGCCCCCGGTGACGCGGATCTGACGCGGCTTGCGCGCCTTGGTAACCGTCTTCTTCTTCGTCTTCTTCGCAGCCATCGTTCACTTCTCCTTCTTCGTTGCTGCCGCGCGCGCCGTGCGCGCGGAGTCGCCATCGGGCGCGCCGTAGCCGAACTCCCGGTACGCCTCCTCGTTGACCCAGCCCTCGCGTTCCGGGCAGATCCGGACAAGGCGGCGGATTCCCTCGGCCACCGCCTCGTCCTTCTCCGTGAACACCGTGTGGTGCTCGCGTTCCCACGTCCCCGGGCCTGCGCCCAGGACGTAGTTGCCGAGCCGGTGGACGTCGATCTCGAAGACGACGTCCACCAGCTCGCTATCAGGGCTCGCGTCGCGCACGACCCAGAGCGCGGCGAGCTTCATCGCGCCCCCTGAGCGGCCTCGGCGACTCGGCGCGCGAGATCTCGCGCCTGGCGCGCCGCGTGGAGCAGCGCGCAGAGGCGGTCGACGTCGGCTCCGAGCCCCTGGACCTCCCCGAGCTCGTTGACGCTCGCGCTCGTCCCCTCGGCCTGCAGCCGCGCCGCGAGGCGCGTCATGCGCTCTCCGAGGTAGCTGACCTTGTCGGCCAGCGCTGCGTGAGCGCGGACGACGTCGCGCTCGGCGTCTTCGAGCAGGTATGCGGTCTTGTCCATGGGCGTTCCTCCTTTCGGGTTCAGAGCGTTCGGGAGAGCGTCATCGCGCCGTGGTGCGCGGAGAGCTGCTCGTGGATCGCGTGGCGCACGGCCATCTCGGTGCTCGGGCAGAACTGCGCGAAGCGCGCGGCGCTCCGGTAGACGCGCTCCATGTCCAGCTCGAAGCCGGGGAGCTGCGGGTAGCTCACAGCACCCGTCTGCATGTTCACGGTGATCTGCTCGAAGAGGTTCGTGCTCATCGCCTGCTCGCCTTTCGCGGACGAAGGGCGATGCGTGACGTGTGCCTGCGGCGTCGGGCGCAGAAACGCCGACGTTTCGCGCGCTCTATCCCGATGACCGCGATGGATTTGTCATAGCGACATCGCGAATTCGGCGATTGCTCGCTGATGTCGGCGAGATGCGGGAGTGATTCGCGAATCAGTCACTACGACAAGACTGCAGAGGGGACGCGCCCTCTTGTCGGCGATGCAGTGCGCGCATCTCGTCGCTCGCGCACGCGGCGCGCTCGCGGGCGGCAGTCCCAGGCTCATTCCGTCACCGCCCCGAGCGCTGGCTGCGCAAGACCTCCTCAACGAGGATCGCGCCACGCTTCAGGTACTCGCGAATCACTTCGTCGTCGCAGGAGTCGAAGCTGCTGGAGTCGTTCACGATGAGGGCGGCGATCTCAGACAGCTCTGGATCGAGCTCACGGCCATCTGCGCCGTACGCGATGATGATCTCCGTCAGCGAGTCGGGGGCATAGTCGGTCATGTGAGGCGGCGGACCTGCCTCGAGATACTTTCGGCAGCGAGAGGGTAGATCGGACATCATTGGTCAACGCAGCAAGCCCGGCGCCAGAACAGCGTCGCCACGTTCGACGCTGAGAGGCGCTCATGCTTCATGGCAGACGGCCTCTATCTTGTACCCGTCGACGTCGCGGACAAACGCGGCGTAGTAGCCCGGGCCGTACTTCGGTCGGAGTCCGGGCTCGCCCTCGTCGGCCCCTCCCGCGCGAAGGGCAGCTGCGTGGAACTCATCGACGCCCTGGCGGCTGGTCGCCGTGATAGCGAGGTGCCAGCCAGCTCCAGGTGGGCCCGCTCGCTCGCCGGCGGCGTGGATCGCGAAGGGCTCGTCGCGAGCGCCAGGGCTCCCGTACCCAACGCCGCGGTCGTTCGCCCAGAGACGGACGTAGCCCAGGGGTCGTAACACGGCATCGTAGAAGGAGGTTGCGCGAGCGAGGTCACGGACGCCGAGCGATAGGTGGTCGAGCACATGGGGATCTTATCAGCCGCCGGCTCGCAGCCTCGCGAACCGCCGCCGCTGCTCGCGCCAGTCGAGCGCGCGCACGACATCGCGCAGGGCCCGCTCGGGGATCGGGTCGGGCCCCGGGGGCACCTCGAGAAAGAGGAGCGCCTCCTGGATGTCGGGCGCGAGCAGCGCAAGGTCGAGGAGCTGCGAGAGGCGCGCCTTGGACATGCCGAGCGCCTTCGCCAGCTCTCCCCGGCTGGGCGCATCCTGCTGATCGAGGATTTCCGCGAGCGTATACGCGACGGCGAGCATGCGTGCGCCCCGCGCGGGTCGCGTTTCGGGATCTGCAGGTGCCCGATCTGTAAAGCTCACAGAGCCATGCGCTCCGGTTGCTCGCCGGAACGTCCCCGTGATGACCCCCGCCTTCATGCGGCCTCCATGGCGGCGAGCTTGATTGCCATCTCTCCCCCACTCTCGTTGACTTCGACGCGGTCCACGATCGCGCCGACGAGCCGCTGGCGGTTGGTGGGCGTCATCAGCTCCCAGAGCGAGGCGAAGTCGGAGAGCGACTCGCGCACCCACTCGGCTTCGGCGACCGCTACCTTGAGCGAAACGAGCCTGACTTCGAGGGCCTGGAGCTCCGTCTGCGCCCGCTCGAGCGCAGCGGCTGTCGTGTGCAGCCGCCCCTCCGCAACCTTCTGCGCTCGTCCGCTGACACGCGCTACTGTGGTTGCCAGCGATTGTGCGTCGGAGGAAAGCTTGCCGATCCGCGCCGGCAGCGCAGCGCGCTGCGCAGACAGAGCGCCCCTCTCGGCCTCGAACCGTGCCCGAATGCGCTCCTGGATCTCCGCGATTTGCGCCTTGTCCGCCGCGATTCCGTGCAGACGCTCGACAACGAAGTCCTCGACGGCTCGCGCGGGGAGCGGTCGCGACGTGCACGCCTTGGCGCCGAGCTTGTCGCGCGTAACGCATCGATAATATCGATACGCCCGGGAACCGCCGGGGGTCATCGCCGCGCCGCACACGCCACAGTAGAGGAGGCCCCTGAGCAAATACGCAGGGTTCTTGCCGGGACGCGGCGGGCGCGCGACGTGACCCGCGAGCAGCTGCCGCACGCGCTCGAACTGCTCGCGCGCAACGATGGCCTCGTGCTCGGCGGGGTGCAGATCGCCGGCCGCCGCGATGAGCCCCGCGTACAGGGGGTTCGACAGGACCCGCAGGACGGCGTCCTTGGTCCATTCGCCCTTGCGTCGCTTGCGCCCGCGGGCTCGTAGATCGCGCACCACACCGAGCACCGACCTGTGACTCTCGTACAGGTCGAACACTTCGCGGACGACGAGCGCCTCGGGCGCGTTCTTCACGAGCTTCCGGTCGACGGCGTAGTAGCCGATGGGCACTGTGCCACCGGTCCACTTGCCCTTGCGCCGCGCGGCCACAATCTTGTCGCGCGTGCGCTCGGCGATCATCTCGCGTTCGAACTCCGCGAAGCTCATGAGCATGTTCAGCGTCAGCTTGCCGAGCGCGTTGGCGGTCGAGAAGTTCTGCGTGACGCTGACGAACGACACGTTGTGGTCGTTGAACCGCTCGAGTACGCGGGCGAAGTCGAGCAGCGATCGCGAGAGCCGGTCGACCTTGTAGACGACGACCACATCGAGCTTGCCCGCGTCGACATCGGCGAGGAGACGCTGGAACGCGGGGCGATCGATGTTCGCGCCGGTGAAGCCGCCGTCGTCGTAGGTGGCGACGACCGTCCACCCCTGGCGCTTGGCGTAATCGGCGCACGCCTCACGTTGCGCGTCGAGCGAGTTGAACTCCTGCTCGAGGCCCGCGGACGTGCTCTTGCGCGTGTAGATGGCAGCGCGCTCGGCAGGGACCTTCATCGCTTCGGGCCCTCCTCTGGCTCCTTGGTGTCCAGGCGAGCGAGCAGCGCCTCGAGCACATCGGCGATGCGCTCGAGCTGCTTCGCCAGCCCGGGTAGCGTGTGCTCGTAGTAGCGGCGGCCCATCGGGATCTTGAAGAACTCGGGGCCCATCACGCGGCCTCCTTGCGCTTGCGTGTCGTCAGCCCGAAGAACAGGCGCCCATTCCAAGTCGTGCCGGTGATCGCCTTCGCGATCGTCGAGAGGCTCGTGTACGTCTGCCCCTGGTAGACGAAACCACCTTGCGTGACGGTGACCTCGTGGACCTCATCGCCGTACTCCCTGCGGAGGACGGTTCCGACGGCCGGCAGGGCGGGGTCCCGCGCGACGCGCTCGATAGCCTTCACGGCGTCGGCCGCCGGAGCAGGGGCTCCTCTTGTCGAGGGACGCTCTCGTAGGGGCGCCGTCTGCTGCAGCGCCCTGACGCGCGCCTGCGCGCGCTCGGACAGCCCGCCCTCTGCGAGCTCCTGGATCCGCCAGGCGATCTTCTTGCGGAGGTACGCGGCGTTATGGGACGTCGTGGGCTCGCCGAACGCCTCGCGGTACTTGGAGCGCAGCTCGGCCATGGTCATCCTGCCGAGCGCGCGGATCTCGCACGTGACGTCGCGCAGTCCGCCATTCATCGGGTCTTCCTCACTTTCTGCCTCTGAGGGCGGGCGGATGAGCGCTCTGTCCGGTGAACAGGGCAAGTCAATTCGCGGGCGAGCAGGGTCGCCTCGTGTGCGTGGCATCGAGGGCCTCCGCTCCCGTTAAGGCCACCGTCGCCGAACAAGTTGCCGAGAAATCGTTCACCCGGCGCGGGGCAGGTACGCAGCCTCACCCGGCGTTTCCGGAAGCGCGCGGAACGCAGCGACGAGCGGCTTGCTGCGCCCGATAGGCGCGAACGGATCGGCGGCCAAGCCGAAGAGGCGCTGCAGGTCCCGTCGTAGGGGCGAAACCTGCATGCGGAAGGCGGCGAAGTTGTCGAAGGCGAGCGGCTCGTCCTCGGCGAAGCCCGCTGTCTTCCAATCGGTGCGGCCCCGATGCCTGCAGAGGTGAAGAAGCAGCGCGAATCGGCGGCTCGGCGTGCGCGCCCTTTCCTTGGCCATCCCGAGCTCGATTGCGGATGCGTGCACGGGGCGCGCTCCCGGTACGGCGATGCCGACCGTCGCGCCATCGACGTAGTAGACGGTCACGTCGCCCCAGCCCGCGCCCGAAGGCAAGAGGAAGCGAGCAGGCGGGCGCTCCGGCGCACTCTGCTGCGGCGCCGGAAGTACGATCACGGTTGGCTGACCCGTCAGAGCAGTCCGCACGGCTCCGAGAAGGGGCTCGGGCGAGACGAGCACGAGCTCGGCGGCGGCGAGCAGTTTTGTGCAATGTGGAACCTGCCAGCTGAATCGGCCGCAGTCAGCGGCGACGGCGACAGCGCCCTGCTCAAGAGCGACCCTCCTGACTGCGGAGCCGCACGCGTCCATCAGCACAACGGCGGCTTCGCGATCGCCCGACTCGACGCGGAAGACGCCCTCAGGCTGCTCACGGACGGGAAGGCCGGCCGCGGCGAGCACGTTGGCAAGGCGGACACGCAAGACGACTAGGTTTGGCTCGAGCACCGTCGCCTCGAACGCGCTCTTCCGCGAGGCTTCGAGACGACGCCCGCAGCGGGGGCACCACGTCCAGTCGTCGACGCCATCCTCCGGCGCCGCCACACGTCCCGGGCAGCTTGGGTCGAGCGCGTCGACGAAGTCGAAGTCGTCGGGGTTCGCGCACCGCACAAACGATCGAGTGGACGCACAGACCAGCCCTTCGGCGATGAGGCGCGCTGCTGCCTGGGCGACGGGGCCGCCGTCCCTGTCGACGACTGCGCCCGGCGTGAGGAGGTACGCGAGATCAGGCTGCATGGCGCTTCTCCGTCGAGAGCACGGTGATGCCGTGTGCATCGCGCATGCGTTGCTCGAAGGCTTCACGCTCGTCGGGCGCCAGGACCTGGTCCGAGTACCGAACGATGACGCCATCACCGAACGCCGGCTCAAACACCATTCGAACCCGCTTGCCGAAGGCGACGACCTTCACGGCACCGAGGCGCGCAGCGCGCGTCACGGCGTCGCCGAACGCCGTCTGCAACTGGCGAACCTCCGCTGCAATCGACTCGTCACGAGGGCAGTGCACGCGAATGAGCGGAGCGCCTTGCTGGTCGTGGGTTCGGACTTCTGCCTCGACGAGCGGCATCTCGGCTGTCTGTTCGAGCAGCGATGCGACGAAGCGATCTGCCGTCTCTAGTGGTGTGGACACCTGCTCGTTCACGTACCGCACCGGGTGGCCGAAGATGCTGCCGGCAATGCGCTCGGCAATCTGAGCAGGCGCGTTTCCGGGGTCCGATGCGATCCGTACCCGCCACAGGTCGCGAGTGAACGCGAGGACGACCCACTGCCGCTCGTAGCCGAAGACGTTGTCGCCACCGCACACGACGAATGCGCTCTTGCGCGGCCAACGGAAGAACGCCACGTGCTGCTCGGACGTCGTGAGCGTTTCGGGTCGCGGGTCGAGCGCCACAAGGCCGCGCTCGCGCTGGCTCTCGGCGAGAACCTCGGCGACGCGCTCTCGGCAGAAGGTGTCGGGACGGCTGGGTGCAGGTGAAGCGGGTCGCTCGGCGAGCGCCAAGCGCGCAACGCCACGTCGGTGGATGCGGTCAATGTGGAAGACCCGCAGCAGGTTCGCCGCGCCGCGGAGGAACAGCGCCCAACCAAGGGCTCGCCGATCGTGTCCAGCCCCGGCCCGGGCTTCCTCGAAGTCGTCCGCACCGAGCACAGCACGGGCCACCTCGAGGATCGCCGAACGCCGTTTGCCAGCCATGGCGGCATCGACCAAAGCCAGAGGCACGAGCCTGGAGCGGAATCGCAGCGCGGTCTTCTGCAGCGATGAGGGCGGCACGCTCGGCGGCAGACCAAGCTCGCGTGCCAGCACCCGTCTGCAAGCTGGCCCCATCTGCTCGACCCAGGTGGAGAAGAACGCTGGCTCCTCGGTGCGCGCGGTCACCTCACCGAGCGGCACCTCGAGCTGGTTCTGCCAGTACTCCCGGTCGAGCGGTTCTTTCATCGGGACCTCCACGAAAGCAGCTCCGCCCGATATGGGCGGCGCGACGTGGATGGACCCTACGACACGGTCGTGACACCGGATGTCACTTGCGAACCGGCGCCGTGGCGATCGAGAAGACGACGCGCGGCGAGGCGAATCTCTTCGCGCAGTTCCGGTGGATCTGTGATCTCGATGTCAGGAGCGAAGCCAAGAAGGAACCGGCGAAGCTCGCGCGTGCTCACGACGGTGGCCTCCACGAGGAGCCATTCGTCGCTCAGGCGCGTGACGCGCTGATCGTCGGCGAAGCGCGAATCGAAGAGAAAACCGCCCGCTTCGGCGCGGATGCGGAAGCGCAGAGCGATGGGTTGGGGAGCGAGCGGCACGTCGAGCTCGCCGCGCCCCAGGAACGCATCGAGGTCGAATCCGTCGGGCACGCGACGCTCGCGATCGAGCAGCTCCGCGCTCCGAATGCGCGCGAGGGCGAGTTGGATCGGCGGCTGCCCGTCGCGCACCGTGCACACGAGGTAGCGCTGCGGCATCCGCACGACGAGTCCGAGCGGTTGCACGACGTGTTCTTTGGTCTGCTGACGCGCGTTCTGGTAGCGAGCGCGGAAGCAGCGCTCCTCCATGAGCGCCTGGTAGACGACGCTGTAGACCTGCTCGTCGATGGGTACTGGCGCGAAGGGCAGACCGGGCGCGAGCACGCGAATCTTCTCCGGCCAACGTCGCAGGGCGGCACTCGGGCCGTTCTGCAAGATGCGTTGGGCCTGCGCGAGGTACGGCGCCAGGTGCGCCACCGTGCGTGGCGGAAGTGCGGGCGCCGCGTGGTGCGCGAGTAGCGTCACCGCCAGCGCCGTGTCCGGATCGAGCGTCGGCGGCAAGAGCGGCGCCGCCTCGCGGGACCATGACCAGCCCTGGGGCCGCCCTTTCGCATCGCATTCGAGCGGATGCACCTCCGCCAGATCCTCCAGGTCACGTCGGACGGTGCGCGTCGTGACCCGGATGCCCTCTTGTTCCAGTCGCTTGGCGATCTGCTCGACCGTGACCTTGCGCGGCGCCTTCGGGATCAGCTGCAGGATCCGATGCTGTCGTGCAGGCGACGTCGACACGGGGCCCCTCGTCTTACCACCGGCGCACACGTCGGGATCCCGCACCGCGAAAATTTCCTCCGGGTCGCGTGAGGCCTCGCTTTTTCTCGTCGATTTCCGGGCCCCAATGCCAAGTGCGTGAAATCGGTCCGCTTCATCGCATGCGGTTGAGCCGTGTGCATTGAGGCGCGGACCCGGCGCCGCGAAATTTTCTCCCAAGAGGGGGTGCAGGGCCGACGAGGCAACCCGTCGGCGCACCCGCCAGCGGCGCCCCTGCCCGCCGCCGGCTGCGGGGACATCCATGCCTCGGTCTCGCCGAACCAAAGAGCAGCCCAAGCCCTCGAGCCCAGCGATCGACGATCGCGCCTTCCGCCGCGAACAGGTCGTGGCGGTCCTCACGGACGCTCTCTACCGGCTCTGGCTGAAGCAGCACGGATTCGACCCCGGTCAGGAAGGGGGGTGAGCCATGGCCTACCGCACCCTCTGGCTCGGGCTTGAGCGGCAGATCGGCACCGATACGGCGCAGCGGCTCTTCCACGCGGCACGCCCTCGTCACGTTGCCCTGCAGGTATGCGAATCGCTGAGGGCCGCCACTCTGTCGCGCAGCGACAGCGTTCTCGCGGCGCTCGTTATCGAGTACGCGCGCACGCGGCATCCGGCCTGGGCCGCCGCGGTCGCAACTGCGATGCGACCCATGCTCCGGGCCCTCGCGCGCAAGATGGAGCGCGCCGGCGCCGACAGCGACTCCACCTCGATGGTGCTGCTCGCCCTGCTCGAGGTAGCCGGACGAACACGTGCTCCCAAGCGGCGACTTCGCCTGCGGCTCTACTCGGAGACCCGCCGGCGCGTGGTGCGCGCCTCTCTCTCGGAGTGCCGCCGACACGCGGCACTGACCGCCGACGACGTCGACGACGTCGTTGCACCCGGCCCGCCACGTGACGCCGAGACCGTCCTAGACCAGATGCGCTTCGCCCGATCGATAGCGCGCCGGGCGCCGCGGCCTGGTTCAAGGACGTGCTCGAGGTGAAGGACAAGTACGGCCTCGAGAAGTGGACCTTCGAAGTTAAGCGCCGTGGCAAGAAGGGCGATCCGAAGACGAAGTACTCGATCCTGCCTGACGCGCAGATCGATGACGCGATGCGAGCGCGCATCGCCGCGGTGGGTCTGCACGATCTCGCCTCCATCGGTGCCAGTGCCGATGGCGAGGACAGCCCTGCGCCAGGGGGCGCCGCACCCGCCCCGCCGCCGGCTGCGGCAGCGGCTCCTGCTACCGCTCCGACTATCGACGAGAACACGGCGAGGCAGCTGGTCGATCGGCTTCGCCCCATGCCGCGTGAGGTCGCACACGCGTTCCTGGCCGAGTTCAAGGTCGCTCGTATCCGCGATCTGCCGAGCGCCGAGCTGCCTCGGGCGCTGCGGTTCATCGAGGCGCGGCAGCAGCCTCAAGAGCGCGATCCGTTCGAGCTGTGAGCCGGTCGCGCGAGGAGCTGCACGGGCAGGCAGAAGCGATCGTGCGCCAGCTCGTGCAGCGCTTCGGCGATCGCCTGCCACCCGATGTCGAAACGACGGTCAGCTACTACATCTCGTGCCGCGGCGGCTACGACCGCGCCGCCGAGCACGTGCTGCATCTCCAGCGACTCGCCGAGCTGGGAGACAAAAGCCGCTGAGTCGCTGGCGGTGTACGTCGCCGCGCGCGCCCGCGCGGCAGGCTGGGACGAGGGCGCCGTCGCGTTGTTGCTCGCCTGGCTGCCGCGACGCGCTCCCGACTCCCCCTTCCGCATCACTGAGCGACGCGCGGAGCTCGAGCTGCACGGCGAAGTGCGCCTCGTCATCCGGCGTTTCATCTGCCCCGACTACGAACCCGCGCCTGGCTCGCGGCGATGCCGCTCGTTCATCGCAGGCGGTGGCTGCAGCCGACCCGAGCACTCCATCTGCATCGAGTGGCAACGCGCGAACCCGCATTGCTGAGGACCATGGTCACCCTTCGTGCGTACCAAGAGAGCGCCATCCGGGAGCTGCAGGCGCGGATCGATGCGGGCCGACGCCGCATCGTGGTGGTCGCCGCAACCGGATCAGGCAAGACGGTCATCTTCGCGCACGTCGTTGCCGATGCCGTCGCCCGAGGCCGGTGCGTGCTCGTCGTTGCGCACCGGCGCGAGCTCATTCAGCAGACGTACGAGAAGCTCCTGCGCGCAGGCCTCGACGAGCGCCAGGTCGGCGTCGTCATGGCCAGCGACACGCGCCGGCGACCGACGGCGCCAGTGCAGGTCGCGAGCATCGACACGCTCCGCCATCGTCCGAAGCCACCCGCCGACCTTGTTATCGTCGACGAGGCGCATCGCGAGCTCGCGCGCTCCTACCGCGAGCTGCGCGCGCACTACCCGGAGGCCGTCCACCTCGGTTTCACGGCCACGCCCTACCGAGCCGACAACCGGGGGCTGGGCGAGTTCTACGAGGACCTGCTTCTGGTCGCCTCGATCCGCGAGCTCATCGATCAGGGCTACCTCGTCGAACCGCGCGTGTTCACCGTGCCGCCCGAGCGGCTGCCGAATCTCGCTGGCGTGCGCGTTCGGGCGGGCGACTACGCCCAGGACCAGCTCGACGCGGCCGTCGACCAAGCGAGGCTCGTCGGCGACATCGTCGAGCATTGGATCAAGCACGCCAGCGGCGTGCGCACGGTCGCATTCTCCGTCAGCGTCAAGCACTCCAAGCACATCGCCGAGCGCTTCCGGGATGCCGGCATCGCCGCCGAGCATCTCGACGGAACGACGCCCCTCGAGCAGCGCGACGGCATCCTGGCGCGCCTCGAGAACGGCGAGACGCTCGTCGTCAGCAACTGCGGCGTGCTCTGCGAGGGCTGGGATCAGCCGAGCGCGAAGTGCGCCATCCTCGCACGGCCCACGAAGTCAACCGGCCTGTACCTCCAGCAGGCCGGCCGGATCCTCCGTCCCTGGAACGGTCAGCGAGCCATCATCCTCGACCACGCTGGCTGCGCCCGCGAGCACGGACTGCCGCAGGACGAGCGCGAGTTCTCGCTGGTGCCGAAGCCCAAGCGAAAGCGCGGCGACGCCCTGCAGGTCTCCATCCGCATCTGCGACGGTTGTCGGGCAGTGCTGCCGGCGCGAGTGCGCGTGTGCCCGGAGTGCGGGCTGCTCTTCGTCGAAGAGCGCCCGGTGCCAACCGAGACGGACGGGCAGCTCGTCGAAGCCTCGGCGGCCGCCCCGATCGCTGCCGCCGACGTGGCCGCGAAGCGCCAAGCGCGCGGTGATCGCGATCGCTCGATGCAGCGTACCGTCTTCGAGCAGTTACGCGCGCTCGCCCGCTCCAAGAAGCAGGATGCGGCCTGGGTCGAAGCTCGTTTCGTCGAGCGCTACGGCGCTCCGCCCCCGCCCGAATGGGTGCAGGGCGCCTGGGGGAGCCTGTGAGCGGCGAGATCGCCTTCATGCACCGCCTGATGCTCGCGCTCGGACGGCGGCCGGACGTGCGCATCTGGCGGCAGAACGTCGGCACCATCCCGGTACGTGACGAGCAAGGCCGCATCATGCGCGTCTTCCGCGCCGGTGCTCCGAAGGGAGCCGCGGACATCACGGGCTACGTCCGTCCCGAGGGCTGGCGGCTGGAGATCGAGGTCAAGGGACCGGGCGGCGTGCGGAGCGTGCAGCAGGAGACCTTCGCGCGCATAGTCATGCAGGGCGGCTGCGTCTACGCGCTCGTAGCCTACGACGCGACCCGCTCGATCCCCGAGAACGTCGCCGCCGGCGTGCGCGTGGTGGAGGCAGCCATCGCGGAGCGACGGCGGAGGGCGGCGTGAGAATCGCCGTCGCGCCGCACGCACGCACGCTCGGCTTCGACGGCTCGGGGCGCGAGGTTCCCGATGCGTACGAGATCCTCGAGCTGCGCGGCGCGCTCGAGCGCGTGTACACCACCGACGCTCACTTCGTCACCTACGTTGTCGACGGAGCCGCGCGGCAACCGCGGATCAACAAGCCCGGGCTGCCCTACTTCGAGCGGCCAGTCGTAACGACGACGTTCGTGTGCGACGTCGACAACCCAGGGCACGCCGAATGGAACGACGCGCTGCGCGCTGAGGCAGAGCGGCAGTGGAGGTCCATTCCCGAGCTCGCGACATGCGGCCTCTATCACACGCTGCACGGGAGGCGGATTGTGCAGCCGCTCACCACACCCATCCCAGCGGCCAAGTCGGAAGCCTACCTGCGCCGATGGCTTCTGCGCTTGGAGAGCGCCGGGATCGCCGTCGATTGGACCTGCAGGGATTGGACGAGGCACTTCCGCCTGCCGCATGTGCGGCGCGGCGGCACGAGCTACCGCAGCCCTCTGGTCGCGCTCGATCGCATGCGACCGATCGAACTCGAGCCGCTTCCGGACACGTCCTCCGTGGATCCTCCCGCACGTCGAGCAAGAGCGCCGGCCGCTGCCCTGACCTGGAATCACGATCTGCCTCCTAACTGGGAGGAGCGCGCCATCGCGATCGCGAGGGCGATCCGCTCGCACGTCACCGAGCGATGGCATGAGATGTACCTGGCGCTCGGCGGGGCCCTGCTCGGAAGGCAATGTCCACCCGAGCGATTGCCGACGCTCATCGCCTGGATCGCTGCGGCCGCGGGCTCGAGCAAACCATGGAGCCACGAGTCGTCCGCACGCAGCACGGCGCGGCGTCATGTGGAAGGGCTCGAGGTCACCGGATACCGCAGCCTGCGCCGCTCCTGGCCAGCGGTTGCGGGGGCGCTGGACGAAGCGACGGCTATGCGTCGCGAAGCACGGCTGCGAGAGCAGGCCCGGAGCGCTCCGCCCGCGCCGTCGCTCGCGGAGTCCATGGCCGCCCTGACGAAGGCGATCCGCGACGCACCCGACGGGCTCACGGTCATCTCCGCCGAATGCGGCATCGGCAAGACGAACGCCGCGATCGGAGTCGCTTCCGAGCGAGCGAGCAAGGCACATGCAAGCCCCAAGGCGAAGGGCGAGCGCGCACCACCGCAGTCCAAGACCGCGATATCGGTCGACAAGAACTCGCTCGCCATCCAGATCGCCGCCGACCTGCGCGCGCGTGGAACCCCCGTGCGCCGTGTGTTCGGTCCGCTATCCGTCATCCGCGACGATGGCACACCCGAGTGCCGCCTGCAGGAGGTCGCGAGGCCACTCGTTGAGGGCGGGCAGCCGATGCAGTTCGTGCTCTGCAAGGAGTGCGAGCATCGCGACGTGTGCGCCGCACGCGATGGCGCCGAGGGCCCCGACGACGCACGCATTGCCGTCGGTCCGCACGCGCTCATGGGGGAGCTCGATGCCTTCGCGGGCATGACGGGCCTGCTCGTCATTGACGAGCCTCCCACAGCCGTCGAGACGGTCGTCCTGCGCCGTCACGACTTCGCCGACGCGCGCGACCGCATGTGCTCCTTCGAGGACGGGTACGCGATGGCGATGCGACCCGTCGTCGAGGCGTTCGACCGCTGGATCGACATCGCCGAAGCGGGTGTGCCGATCCATCCCACCACCGCGCTCGCGCAGACCGTCGGCGCCGGTGAAGCCGGCGCCCTGGTACACGGCGCCGCCGGCGCCTTGCCCGATGGGCGCCTGTCGAAGGCGCCGCCCATCCGCAAGGCGGACATTCATGTGGCCAAGCAGACGGTCACCTACGCGAAGCAGCTGGGCACCGCCTCGCGTGTGCTGGGTGCACTCCACCAGGTGCTCACGAGCGGCGAGCGGGTGGCCATGCGCGTCGAGGAGCGCGGTGATAGCGCAGCGTTGGTCATCACCATTGCTCAGACCGATCTGGCGCAGGCGCTCAAGCGCCGCGGTGCGGTCGTCGTGACCGATGCGAACGCCGAGTTGCACCTGCCCGTGTTCGAGAAGATCGTCGGCTACGCGCCGCGATTCCACGATTTCTCGGCTCCAGACGGCGCGCCGATCGCCCGAACGCTGCTCCGCTGCCGCACCGCCACGCGAAAAGGGTGGTTCGCGCGCGGCCGCATCGACCTCGACGCGGTGGCGTCCGCTCTGCGAGCCACGCTCGAGTGGGCACGCGAGGACACGTCGTGCAGGCAGCTCGGTGTCATCACAATGCGCCTATTGCGGCTGCACCTCGAGACCGCCTGGAAGCCGAGGGACGCCGTCCCCGAGGAGTTGACCAAGGCCCAGGTCACCGAGGCCCGCGAGAAGCTTGGTCCCATTCTGAGCGGCTGGCCCGGCGAGATTGTCTTCGGCCACTACGGCGCTGTCCGTGGCCTAAACACCATGGCCGCCGTGGACGCTCTAATCACGCTCGGCGACCCCTGGCCAAACCTGGCCGACGCACGGAACGATGCCGCATTCCTCGGCCTCGCTCCCGCATGGCAGGAGCGGCTCGAGTCGATGTGCCGCGCCGAGCTCGAACAGGCTCATGGCCGCATCCGGCCGGTCCACCGCGCTCGGCCCGGCCGCGCGCTGCACGTTGGGACCGTGCTGCCGAGCGGGTACGGATGGACATCGGGAACCGTGGAGGTGCGGACAATGCCCCGCGGACCGCGCGTCGACGTCGCCGGCGTGTCGTGCCAGGAGTTCCGAGCGCTCGTGGAGCGGGCTGGAGGGGTCCGAGTCGCGGCGCGTCACCTGGGGTGCGGTCCGGCGACCATCTCGCGTTACTGCTCGGGAGAGCGCGCCGTGCCTCGCGAGGTGCTCGCAGCCCTCGAAGTGTTCCCGGTTCCCTATAAGCCGGGGGTGTTCCCGGTTCTGTGATTAAGGATCTTAATTACAGAACCGGGAACGGGGGCGGCTGCCCCCGCCGTGGTCGTCGCTCTCGGCCCCGTGCTCGTGGGGCGAGCACCTCACATCCCGAGGAGCGGATTGTACGGATGGGAGCAGCCGGAACGACAAAAGGTGCACACCCCGTTCATGCAAGCAACCTCGGATGGTGCCTCATTGCCGCACTCGCAGAAGTACGCGGGCAACGTGTCGAGCATCTGCCAGTACCGTGTCTTGCCACTGACGTTGATGGCCGTATTCGGGCAAGCACCCTCACATCCCGGGGAGCAGATCGTGCCGCTCAACGCGGGCATGCAATCCGCAGTGGACGTGCAGGAGCGATCGAATGTCGATGGGTCGAGCGTGAGGCACGTTGCCCCAGCTTCGTTGTAATACGTGCCAGCGTCATATTCCGACCAAGGAGGCCACGGACTGGGGCTGGGCATCGGCGCGGCACTGTCGAGAGAGGCGCGCCCATCGGCGGCCCCGTCGATGACTGGCGCTGCACCCTCGCCACGTGTCCCTCCGTCGGCCGCCGCGTTTCTGACGCTAGCGGAGAGGTCGCTATGGCTCTCGCAACCCATGGCGACGACCCCTGTGACGGCGAGGGCGAGGGTTGGCCTACGCAAGGTCGAGAAGAGCAGTTCAAGCCATGTGCCTTTCTGAGCGGACTCGGCCCTCTTCCGGCACAGCCCTAAGCCCCCACGACGATTTTCTCCCGACTTCGCCTTCGAGCCTGGCCTTACCGCGAGTGAGGAGGCCCGATGACGACGCCGTTCACCAATGCCCACCTGAGCTTCTCACGCCTGCAGCGCTTCGAGCAGTGCCCGCAAGCCTTCAAGCTTCACTACATCGACCGCCTGCAATCCGAGCCCGGCGTCGAGCTCAAGTTCGGCAAGGCCGTCCATTGGACGCTCGAGCAGCTCGTCGGCGAGCACACCCTCGATGGGAAGGCGGAACCTCTCTCAATCGAGCACGCCCTCGACCTCTGGCAGGTCGGCTGGACGAACGAGGGGCTGACGGGCGTCGGTCTGTTCGCCGAGGGCGCGGAGATCATCAAGGCGTTCTGTCGCAGCGAGGGCGTCGTCGATCCGCGTGACGTCGTTGCCGTCGAGCGCTCTTTCGAGATCCCCATCGGCCGCTTCAAGGTGGTCGGGTCGATCGATCGGGTCGACCGCGTCGACGACTTCACCATCCGAGTCCGCGACTACAAGACAAACCGCCTGATCTTCTCACGTGACGAGGTCGCCGAGAGCCTGCAGCTGTCGCTCTATCACATGGCGGTGCAGCACCTGTTCCCGTGGGCGAGAGAGGTCGAGCTGCAGTTCGACATGCTCCGCCATGAGCTGAAGCTCAGGACCTCGCGCACCGAGGAGCAGCTCGAGGCCGCTCGCCGGTACGTCATCGCGATCGGCGAGCAGACGGAGCGCACTCGCGAGTTCCCCGCCAGGCCGAACCCGAACTGCGTGTACTGCGACCACAAGGCGCAGTGCAGCGCGTACGGCGACGCTCTCGCCGGCAAGCGCACGTTCGTCGCGCAGGACATGAAGGACCTCGAGGCCGTGGCGCGCGAGCGCGAGGAGGTCGCCCGGATCGCCAAGATCGCCTACGCACGCAAGAGCGAGCTGGAGGACATCCTCAAGTCGCGGCTCACAGACACCGAGAAGCTGGAGCTCGGCGGCGTTCGCTACCAGATGGTGCCCACGTGCTCGGTCGACTACCCGCTCGAGCCCACGCTCAAGCTCCTGCAGGACGCGACCGGGCTGCCACGCGACACGCTCGTTGCCAAGCTCGCGAGCGTTGATAGCGAATCTCTCCAGAAGCTCCTGAAGGACGTCGGCCAGCGCCTGCCCCGCCCGCGCGTGACGATGCTTCGCGCAGAGCTCGAAGCGCGAGCCAACCGGTCCTTCACACCGCGCTTCCTCGCCAAGGCGGTGTCCGCGTGATCCGCTGCCCGGAGTCCTGGGCGCGTTTCGCTCCGCGCCTGGAGCTCGTGGCGATCGTCGACGAGCTTGGCGACGACGAGGTTCGCGTCCTAGCGCGTATTGCTGGTCGCCTGCTTCGCGGCATGGAGATCTACGGCGCGCTCGACCTCGCGCAGGATGCCCGCGACTTCGACACCGAGGCCCGCGAGGAGGTCGAGGACTGCCTCGTGTACCTGGCCTGTCGCTGGCTGCGCGACCGCGCGTGACGCCGCTCGCAGCGGCGCTCCTTCTGCTCGCCATGTGGGCGGCGTCTGCGCGCCCGCCGTCACCCCCTTTCACCGGAGGAACTGCCCCATGCACACCGATACGATTCCCGCTCCGCCTCCCACTCCGCTCCTCGACGACGTCATCACCCGGACCGTGCTGGTTACGCCCGACGTGGCCCGCGATTGGCTCACGAAGAACGTCGTCAATCGACCGCTCATCGCCCGCAACATCGAGGCGCTCGCCTTCGACATGCGAACTGGCCGCTGGCTGCTGACCCACCAGGGCATCGCTTTCAACCGCGATGGGCTTCTGGTCGATGGCCAGCACCGCCTCCACGCGGTCATCGCCGCCGACGTCCCCGTGCGCATGCGCGTGACCTACTACGTCGACTGCTCCTACGACGCGCCGATCGATACCGGGTGCATGCGTCGCGCGCACCATGTACTCGGCATCTCGAGCCGCGCGGTGGCTGTGTGCAACGCGTTGGTGCTGCTCGAGACAGGTGCTGTCGCGCGGTCGACCGCGGGGCGCGTGAGCGAGACGCACGCGCGCCACGCGCGAGGGATCGACTGGGCGCTCGATAGGTTCCCCCAGCAGCGTCGGCTCACCGCCAACGTGCTCGCCGCACATGCGTTTGCATACCCGACGGCGGCAGACCTGGTGGATGATTTCGCGCGAAAGCTCGTCACCGGCGCAAATATCGAGCCCGACTCGCCCGTGCTCGTTCTGCGCCGGCACCTCGAACGCATCGAGGCGTTCACGTACAAGGTGCGCTCCGAGCTGGGACTGGCGACGCTCCGATGCCTCCAGGCGCACTGCGATGGCGAACCGCTGGGCAGGTTTGTCCCGACGGACCTGGGGCTCGCGCACTTCGCGCGGCTACGCGCCGAGATGGGCCTCCGATGAAGGCCACCGCCTTGGGGCGCGACGCACAGGGGCAGGTCATCACACTTTTCTCTCTCGCCGATGAGATCGACCTGCGCGCCTACTTTGCGTGCAACTTGCCCCTGGCACCCGGCGAGCGGTCGACGTTCGGCCCGATGTGCGCACGCATCGCCTCACGCAACCGGCGGTCTCCCGAGCGACCGAGCCCCGACGCGCCGTGGACGGAGATACTGGAATGCCATCCGACGCGGAGCTCGAGTGCGTTCGATGCGGAGGAGGCGTTCGTCACCTACGTCGATGCTCGTAGGAGGTTTCGCAGCGTGCGTGCGGCACTCGACGGGCTCCCTTTCGATGAGTACGCGGCGCTCGAGGCTTATTTCGGTCCGGAGCCCCTGCCGGATCATCCATTGGGCAAGCTCGCGGGCGTGGGACCGTTCACGCCGACTGCACTGCGGAAGAACCGCGTGCGAGCGGGTCGAGGCTTTCACGAGCCGGCGGGCGCTACCATCCGGTGGCTCGCGGCGACGCCGACGCGCGAGGCGCGCGCAGCGTTGGACGAGATCCGCCGTGAGGCTGCTGCGCTCCTTCGACGCGCCAAGGCGAGCTACGCGCGGGTACGCGTCCTGGGGCGAACGTGAAGGAGACATGTTGGGTATGTGGCGGGGCGATCTCGGGAGACGAGGCGCGAGTGCCCGCGCGGCATGTTCCGCACCGGCTACGGAGGTTCGAGGGCACGCCGGTCCACCTGCGGTGCCACGGAGAATGGGATGGGGTCGCACCTCCCGCATTGGGCGCTAAACTTGTCGCACTCGCGCGCCCGCCTTTGAGCGAGGGCAAGCGCCTGTTCTCCGAAGACCTAGCTGTCATGCTCGGCGTCAGTCCGCGACAGGCTCGACGCTTGTTGATTCGGCTCGAGGCTACACACGGGGTGGCCGTCGTCGGCAGTACTGATGGTCGTCGTGGACCACGTCGGTTCACGACGGCCGCTGCGCTCGAAGCAATCGGGCCGCCGTTGCACCGCAGTGAGCCGTCGATGCCCAGCCGAGTCGCCGACCTCGAGGTGCGCGTCGAGCGCTTGGAACGGCGGGAGTAGAATGCCTCGCGCCGTGCCCGAAGACCGACGTAGCGACAGGCCCCCCGTGCTCGACCCTGAGCGGGGACCGCAGGAGATGACACGAGCGCGGGTGGATGCTGCACGGCACCGGTCGACGGTCATGGCGGGTGCTCTGCCCGAGCTGTCGGCCGAAGCCCACGCAAGGCGATCCGGGGGCCGGGTGAACCGGGCCGTCAGGTCAGAGCAGCCTTCAGCTCCTCACACGCCCGGACGAACGCGCGCCGAATTTCCAACTCGCGCTCGTATCCCGTCTTGGTGTCATCGAACAATGCGTGCCGTTGAACGACGCGGCCGCGGGCACTCTTGACGCTCACCACGATCGAGCCGCTGCCGCGCATCTGCTCCTTGCCCTCAGTCATCTCGCCACCGATCTTGGCGAGCCACTTCTTCGCTTCCTCGTAGGTCACTGCGCCACTGAGCACTCTTGGCTCAGCCGGCGCGAGGAGCAATGCCCGTGTTCGGGTACCCGATCGCGGGTAGACGCCGGAAACAGGGGGCGGATCAGATGGTCACTACGTGACGATCACGAAGGTCGGCCACGATGAGTTGCGCCGTCTCGAGCTCGAAGCCGCATGCGGCCGCCAGCTCGCGAACGGAGCGCACCCCGTCGACCTGCTGCGCTAGCCGCATCGCGTCTTCGGCGATGGCGACCCATCCGAGCTCATTGACGGCCAGCGTGAGTCGCGGCACCGCATCCGGCTCCGGAATCGCAGGAATCCTCCGCGTGATCGGGGACTATCAAGCAGACCTACAAGACCAAGATCGCCCTGGCCCTGGTCGGCAACGTGCCGCCCGAGACCCAGGACGTGATCCGCGAGGAGATTGAGCAGGGCGTCGAGCAGGAGAAGGAACTCGACGCACATGCGCGCGCTGAGGACCCACACGAGAACAATGACAACCGAGACGACGACCGAGCGCAGGCGCCTGGCCGAGGCCGCAGCGGCACTGCTCCTTGATCAGGAGCGTAGGTCGCTACGTGCGCTCGTGCGCAGCGAGAGGCGCACGCTCGCCCTGGCGAAGGCCGCCATCGAGCCGCATGTCGAGCGCGCCGCGATGTCGATTGCGCATGCTCCCGACGGCGACCGGCAGCGTGTGGCGTTGGCGACCATCCGCCGTGGCGCGCCGCGCATCCGGCGCGCGCTTGCCGACGCCCTGACGAGCGCACGCGCCGGCGCCCGAACGAGCGCACGCGAGTCTCTCGGCTCCATGCCTACGGCCGGCGACCAGCCGCTGTCGGGCCGTGATGAACACGACGACGTCGCCGCATACGCCGCGGCAAGCTCGTGGAGCGCTGCGTGGGCCACGGCTGCAACGGCCGTGGTACTTGCCGACGAAGATCCAAGCCGCGCGCCGCTCACCGCTGCGCGCGCTCGTGCGGGCTCGCTCGAGCGCATCGCTGTGACCGAAACGGCCAGCGCGTTCAACGACGAGCGTAGGCGCGCCTACGCGGACGTCACCAAGTCCTCGCTGGCGTCAGAGTATTTCAAGGTCTGGAACGCGGTCCTCGACCGGCGGACGTGCGCCTTCTGCTTCGGCAAGGACGGGCAGGTCCGCGCTCTGCACGAGAGTTTCGGCGAAACGCCACCCGTGCACCCCAACTGTCGGTGCGTCGTGGAGATCGTGCGCGTTCCGCGTCCCGAGCGTCTCGAGGACGTGGGGATCGACTACGCCAGTTTCAAGGCGGAGCTGCGGGACGTGATTCGCGAGCGCCGCGAGAAGAGCGGACCCCACGCCGCCGTGTTCCTGACCGAGTCGATGGGCGAGCGCAGATCGCCACTGGTCTTGGCCGATCGGTTTCGCCGGATGGGCAGGCTCCGTTCAGCGTCAGGACACTGACACGCAAGGCAATTCGGTGCGTGTCCCGCGGCGTAGCAATTCGCGTAGCTCCGGGAAATCAAAGGGCTTGGTCAGCACGATGTTGGGCAGACCGTCGAGCATCGCTTGCACCGTCGGCACCATGACCCCACCGGTGATGAAGATGATGCGTTCAGCGAGCTCGGGGCGCAGCTCGTGCAGTCGCGCGTAAAACTCGACACCGTCGAAGTTGGGCATCGCCACGTCGCACATGATGACGTCATACGAGTCGCCGGACGTCAGCAACTCGAGCGCCAGCGCGGGGTCCGTCGTCCCCGAGATTTCGAATTCATCACGAAGCGCAATGCGCAGCGACTTCGCGACGAGCGGTTCGTCGTCGATGACGAGCACGCGTGGCATCGAGCCAGAGGCTGTGCGCGCACCTCTCTGTGGAGCCACGCGTCATCTCGTAGCAGCGGCGGCACACTGGCGCAAAGCCGCTCCCAGACTGAGTCCGCTCCGAAGGTAACAGGCGAGGAACAGGAGAAACGCCCAGATGGACCCTGTGCAACCGCAGGGCGGAGGCAATGCTCCGTCCACCGAGACGCCAAAGGCGCCCGCCGCCGAAGATGCCCCCGGGTATGTGACCGAGGAGCAACTGCAGGCCGCGCTCACGACACGCTTTCGCACCCTCGAGCAGAAGCTCGACAAGGCGCTGGCCGATGGCGTGGGAACTATCGCCGCGCGCATTCGCGACGAGCTCTCAGCCCTCATGCCGAAGCGGGAAGCTGCCGTCGAGGGCGGCGAGGGGGCGCCCAAGCCCGAAGGCCCCGCGGGGGCGGCGGCTCCTCAGCCGGCGCCGTCGCCGGAGCTGCGCAAGCTGCAGGAGCAGATTACGGTCCTCACGCGACAAGCCGACGAAGCACGCGCCGAACGCGATGCGGAGCGCGCCCGCGGCCGCGATTCGCTTCTTCGCCAGCGCGTGACCGAGGCCCTCTCGGGCGTCGGAATCGAGGGTGTGCGGGCACGACACGCTCTTGGCCTGCTCGTCGACGCCGAAAAGCGCGTGCGCTGGTCCGATGACGGCGAGTCCATCTTCTTCCGCACCGATGCGCACGACGAGCTCGATCTCACCGGGGGTGTGCGCGAGTGGCTCAAGACCGAGGACGCCAAGTTGTATCTCCCGCCGCGCGGCGCTGCGGGCTCCGGCGATCGGCCCGGCGCGCAGCCTCCGCCCGCTCGTCAGCCCGCCGGTCCTGTCGATCGCGCCACCGTCGCCGAAGGCCTGCGCCGAGCCCTGCTCGGACAGCTGTGAAAGGACACCGATAGATGGCTCTCGAGACGCTCGCCGCCGTCAGCGCGGCGCTCAGCCAGACCTTCGAGGAGCAGTTCGTCCGCCAGTACAACCGGCTCGCGGTCGCTGCTGCCCTCATCCAGGCCGAGGCTGGCCGCGGAAAGAACGCCGCGTGGGACGTGGAGTTCTCGGGCGCGCAGGCCGATGCCGTGCAGGAGGGCTCCGACGTCGACGAGAGCGAGTTCACGACCGACCAGCCCGTGCCTGCGGTGCTCGGATGGTCGACGTACCGGCAGTCCTTCAAGCTGTCTGAGAACGAGATCGACGCCGCGGCGAGCTCGGTCGGCACCCCCGAGGTGCTCCTCGACATGTTCGGTGAACGCGTCCTGAACGCGCACCACAAGCTCTGCTCACGCATTAACGTCGACATCTTCGCCGGCACCGGCACGAACGCGAAGGGTGTGCCTACGCTCGTGGGGCTTTACGGCGGTCCGATCGAGCCGACGGGCGTCTACGCGACGATCGACCGCGGCCAGTTCCCCGAGTGGGCGGGCAACGTGCTGGCCAACGGCGGCGTGCAGCGGCCGCTGACGCTCGACCTGATGGCTCAGCTCGAGCAAAACATCTTCACCGCCTGCGGCGAGCCTCCGAACCTCATCATCGCCTCCGCCGGCGTCGTCCGGAAGTACGAGAACTTCTTCGAGAGCATCCGGCGCGTCATCTCCGATGGCCGCGGGCCGATGGACTTCGGGGCCGGTGCTGCGAGCCTCTTCTACAAGGGGATGCCCGTCATCCGAGACCGCAACGGGCCCTCCGGGCGCCTGGCGATGCTCAACACGAACTACCTGCGGATGAAGTACCTGCCGCACATCAATCCGGGCGACGCGCTCGGCCAGGCCGAGACGCGGTTGGTCTCGAGCTCCGGCGGCGCGGTGCAGATGGCGACGGATATTCCGGCGCGGATCGTGTTGCTCGCGAAGACCGGCGACAACGTGAAGGCCAGCGTCAAGACGGTCATCCAGATGCTTCTCAAGCGCCCGAACTCCTGCGGTTACATTGCAGACATCGCGGAGGTGTGAGTCGTGCCCCTCACCGTTCGTCGCGGCTCGGACGCCGCGGTGTACGCGCTCGTGGCGCAGCTCGACGCCCTGCGGCGCGTCGTCGCCCAAGGCGCGGGTCAGTTCCACCTCGAGGTTTCGAGCATCGGCGCCGGCGACTTCACGGCGCCAATCGCTCTTCCGCTGGTGTTCGCGGCGGGGCCCGCGACCGACCTGCCGTCGCTCCTCATATTGTGCTCCGAGATCGCGGGCCGGCATCGCATGCACACGCGTGACGGCTTCGCGCACCTGGTGGCCGACGTGCAGGACGACCTCGCCAACCCGGCACCGCAGTCGCTCGCGGCCGCGATCGCGTTCCTGAACGACGCCAAGGCCAAGTTCAACACGCATCTGTCGCAGGCGGGCGTCCACGTGGTCAACGACCCGAACCAGATGACGGCGCCCAACGCTGCTGACCTGCAGACGGCGATGGACCTCGCGAACACCTACCGGGCGCTGTTCAACACCCACATCCAGGCGGCCCCGCCTGGCGCCTCCATCCAGCTGGTGGATCCATGAGCCAACCGCAAGAGCAGCGCTTCACGACTTGGCGCAACCCTACGCGTCACGAGATGCGCATCGATGTGCACGACGCGCCCGGCAGGTTCAAGCGGTACGTCTTCCCGCCCGGCAAGGAGGTGCAGGTGCCGAGCGAGTACGACCGCGCCATCCACGACGTACGCGACGGCGTCATCGTCGGGGGTTTGGCGCCACTGCTCGAGCGCCTTGTGCCCGACGGGTCGCTGCACCCGGCCCTCGATCCTGAGGAGGCCGCGCGCAAGACGGCGGCAGAGGAGGCCGAGCGCGCCGTGCTCGCAAAGAAGGCGGCAGACGAGGTCCTCGCGCAGACCAAGTCGCCAAAGAAGTAGGCACGCGGCGCGCACGTCACCGCATTGCAACCGCGCTGACACCACAACATTTCCCCATGGCGTGGACAGAAGCCGATCGCGCCACCATCCGCTCCTACCTGGGCTTCCCCGCTCTCTTCCTGCAAGCGGACCCGCGGCTCGAAGCCGCGATGACTTCGGTGCAGTCCGAAGCCGACGGCGGCGTCCGACCAGATGGCTCCACGGAGAGTCAGATCCGTGGCTGGCTCGCGCAGCTCGTCAAAGTGGAGTCGCGCCTCGAGGAACTCTGGGACGAAGCCGAGGCACTCAAGGTCGACGAACTCGGGGTGGACCCGTTGCGCGCGATGGCGCTCCTCCGCGCAGAGGGTCGGCGCATCGTCGGGCGCATTGCACGCGCGCTCGGCACGTCTCCGCGCCACGACGTCTTCACGGGCGCCGATCCTCGCGACCCTCCGGTGATGCGGCGTACTTCCGGCGTACTGCTACGAGGTAGATCCTCCTCGCGGCGGCCGCACATCTCCTCGAGCAGTACTTGTTTCCGCGGTCGCAGTGGGAGCAAAGAAGAAAGCCGCGACCGCACTCGGCGAACGCGCAAACGACGAGTCGTGCGCTCTTGCCTTGCCGAGGCTCGGCGATGTCCTCCTGGACCGTCGACGACATCGCGCTTGCAGGTGGGAACTGCTGCCGCGAGGGGACTTGCTTGGCCGCACGAACCCAGTTCGCCGGCGGCGGGCGAACGCTATGCAGCACACGCCTAGGCGGCCAAGTTTCCGCCTCGCGCCGGATTCACTGGAACGTCGTCTTGAACTCGTCTGACGAAACGTTGTCGACCGAAGATGGCGGGCGAGGCGGTTGCGCAACAGGAGCTGATGCCGTCGGCTTTCCGTGAGTTGCGGGGGGCCGAGCTGGCGGCGGCGGCGCAGGTCGGGCCCCGGGCGATCCACTGTTTGTAGCGGCGCTCGACTCCGGAGGCACGACCGGCTCGCGATCGCGTCGTCGAGGAGTTCAAGGTCTGGACGCTCGACGGCGACCGGGCAGCCTGGGAGCTGTTCCGGACCGCTCCGTACCGCCCGAACCAGCCCCCCAAAGACGACGACGACGTGCCGCGCACGGGCGGCGGCGCGACGACGTTCAAACAGATCCCTATCCTTGAGCTCGACGTCCCCGCTGGCCTCTGGGTCGGCAACAAGCTGGGCGTCCTCGCCCGAGAGCACTTCCAGCGCCGGAGCGCGCTCAACGCCGCCGAGAACAAGAGCCTCTTCGCGATCCCATACGTCAAGCTGGGGCCCGAGGTGACCGCCCCCGGCGCCGCTATGCCGGCGGAGGTGCAGCAGAACCCCAATCGTGGCCGGGACCCACGCGGTGAGTTCAATCGACGGGGCTACGTCGTTCTCGGCAAGGACGATGGCATCGGTTTCGCCGAGCCCACGGGCAGCGCCTACGACCTCGTCGACAAGCAGCTCGAGAAGCTCGTCGACGAGATGTTCCGGGTCGTCCACCAGATGGCCTCGAGCGTCAGCGCGACCAAGCAGGCGCTCGCACGCGCGGCGGCGAGCAAAGCGGAGGACCGGCGGGCGACCGAGATCGTGCTCGCGGCGTACGGAGCTCTGGTCCGGGACTTCGCCAAGCGCATCTACGACTGCCTGTCGGCGGCGCGCGGTGAGAGCGTCGTCTGGACAGCGCACGGCCTGGACAAGTTCGAGCTCGACGACCGCGACAGCATCCTGAAGGAGGCCCTGGCGCTCGACGCCATCGCGATCCCGAGCACGACGTTCCGGCAGACCTACAAGACCAAGATCGCCCTGGCGCTGGTCGGCAACGTGCCGCCCGAGACCCAGGACGTCATCTTCGACCGGATCAAGGGCGTCCTCAGCGACGCCAACTCCTGGTTCGACGCCAACCACGAGAAGGTCACGCTCTGGGCAGACATCATCGGCGAGCGCCTGGGCAGCGCCTTCGACTTCGCCCGGGACAAGATCCGCGCCTGGTGGCCCGAGATCGAGGCCTTCGCCGAGCACGCTTACGATCGAATCGCGTCGATCTGGCACCGCGTTGGGCCGCTGGTCGAGAAGGTCGCCGACAGCGCCGCCAAGGCCCTCGGCAACGACAAGACGTTCGACCGGCTCGAGCAGATCGGCCTTCTCTACGCCGGTATGAAGGGAGGCGGCCTCCTGTCGGGGCTCGTCCCGTCGCTCCCAGCGCTCGGCGGTCTCGACAGGCTCGTCCGATCGAGCGGCATCGCGGGCCAAGTCGCCCCAGAAGGTTCGGCGTTCGACGCGATGGCGGGGCGCTTCCGCGATCTCATGTCGGGGCAGTTCGTCGCCGGAGAGGCCGGCGGGCTGCTCGAGCTCCTCAGCAACCCCGTGACGATCGGGGCAGCCGCGGCGGCGGCGCTCCTCTTGGTCGATGCGCTCGTTGGCGTCGCCGGAGCGCTGCACGCGCTCGGCGACGAGACGTCCAGCTTCCACGATTTCGCCGTGTCCCTCTGGTCGGACATCCAGGTGCGGGCTGGCAGCACGATGGACTCGCTGGGCCAGGCATGGCGCGATCTCGAGCCGTGGCTCCTGCGCGCGGCCGACAACGCCGGCGTGCAGCTCCTCGAAGCGATACGGCTGCTGGCCATGGGCGCCGAGTACGCCGCGCACGTCATCGAAAGAACCTCGCACCTCATCGCGACGGCGCTCGACTGGCTTGGCGTCGAAGGCGAGCAAGGGCACACGACCCGACGAAATGCGCCCCCTCCCATTCGCCACCTCGCTGAGGGAGCGGTTCGCGATGCCCTCAGCGCACACGTCAAGGTCGGTGGCGGTGGGGGAGGCGGCGGCGTCCACGTCGACCGCGTGGAGATCACCATCTCGAGCAACCAGGACCCCAACCGCGTCGCGCGCGTCGTCGCCGGGCACCTCGCCGACCTCGCGCGCTACCGCAAGTCGAGCCCGTACGTTCCCAACTTCTCGGCCAGCCGGTGAGCGCCCCGACGGCAGGCGCCTGGCGCTTCGAGCAGCTCGCAGGCGACAAGAAGACGCTTACGCTCTCGGGCTACAGCGCCCCCTTCGGACGCCCACGGCAGAAGGCCGTCGTCCGCGACAAGGTCAGCATCCGCGAGAAGACCACCCGCTATCCCGGAAGCAGCGGTCCGCCCACGCGGCACATCTTCGGCGATGACTATGAACCGTGGGAGCTGCAGGGCCGGTTCATGGATCGCGAGGGCGGTGCGGGCTACGCGCTCGCCAAGACGCAAGAGGTCATCGCCTTCGTCCGCGACAAGCAGGCGGTCAGCATCACCTGGGGCGACATCCTCCAGTACACGGGCTTCATCAAGAGCTTCGAGCCCGGGCGCGAGGGTCCCGGTGACGTCGAATGGAAGATGGTCGTCCTCGTCGACGACGACACCCAGTCGCCGCCGCAGGGTCCCAGCCCATCGTCGCCCTCACCGGCCGATTCGCTCGCAGCGATCCAGAACGCGCTCACTACGACCCTCTCGGCTCCGAGCGCTCCCAACATCAAGCCGAGCATCCTCGACGCCCTCTCGAACCTCGTCGGCGCGGTGAGCGGCGCCATCGGTGCGATCGCGAACGTCGCCAACCAGATCCAGAGCTTCGAGACCGCGCTCGCCGGAGACATCCAGCGGCTGCGCGCAGGTATCGGCCAGCTCCGGACCGCGCTTCTGACCCTGCAAGGTGTCGTCCTGTCCGCACGCAACGACGCCATCGGCATCGGGCGATCGTTCGGGACGGATGCGTCGTCTGGGGGCCTTTTCGCGAGCATCGACGTCGAGTCGTCGAGCGCGCTCGCGGCCGCGGCATCGATGGACAACCAGGCGGCCATCGCGCAGCGCGGTCAGGCGGCTACCCGCATCACCGCCAAGGGCGGCGACACCTGGGAGACCCTCTCGACGCGCGCCTACGGGTCGCCTGACAAGGCCGATACCCTTCGGACTGCGAACGGCATCCGCTATGCCATGCCGCCGGTTCCCGGCACGAGCTACGTGGTGCCGTCGTCGTGAGAGCCCGAGCGCCGCCGTACTGGGCCCAGCTCGGATTCGCCGGTTGTCACGATCCGCCGCGGCCCCGAACCCTTGTCGCACAGGGATGCCTCACGACGAAGTCGAACGAGCTCGTTCAGGACAGCACGCCGCGAGGACTCGTCGGCCACTTGCTCGTGCCATTTTGCGACGTCGCGCTTGAGATGCAGCGCGCGAAGATGCAGGTCGCGTGTCTGCTCATCGAGTGGCACGCGCCGGAGCAAGACCGCGAGTTCGTACAGCACTGCTTCCGCGTGTTGCAGATCCCCCTCAGGACTGCCCGCCCGGCCCACTCGCTCCCCCTCTTCGATCGACGAAACCTCGAACACTTGATCGTCACCCAGCCCGCTTCGTCCGTCAGTCATGCCGCCTTCCTAGATGCCCACCTACCGTCCTCGCATGGCAGCGGTCTTGCGAGTGCCTCAGATGGGCTCGCCTTCAGACCGTGCCAGCCAAGCAACAGACGACCAGCTCATCTCCTTCCCGATCCGGATCCGTCGTGCCTTCTGGGAGAGCAACGACCACCAGCACGCCGACGTGCTGCGCCTGACGGCCGAGTGGCGAGACGCCGGGGCCGATCCGCGACTGCTGTCCTCGGCCACGGTGCAGTTCTACGTCGGCAACGCCGACGACAAGGGCAACTGGAGCCCCGACTCGAGCTCGCTTCGTTTCATTGGCACGCTCGTGCGTCCACGTCGCATCGCCAAGGAGAGCGAGGGCTTCGTCGTCGAGCTCGAGTTTCAGGACTACACGGCATTCTTCCTGCGAGCGAAGCTCCCGCCCGCTGGCATTCCCGACTACTCGCAGTCGCTGTCCGATGCCTGGGCCCGCATCTGCGACAACACGGGGTACCTCGACCCGGGTGGGTCCTCGACCATCATCTCGACGGTCAGCGCACTGCGCGACCGTCTCACGCCGGTCGGTCAGCTCGCGGAGGGTGATCTGCCGAGTCTCGGCTCGGCGGCGGCGCCTCGCTTCGCGCGCCTCGGCGCGCGCGTGCCGGTCAAGCCAGGCGCCGACGCGTGGGCGGTGTGGCAGCAATGCGTGGGGATGTGCGGCCTCATCTCCTTCATCCGCAAGGACCAATGCATCGTCACGCTCGCCCAGGACTACTACTCGGACTCCGATCCGGCGCGGCTCATCTGGGGACACAACATCCTGGAGATGAGCGAGGCCCGGAGCGCCGACCTCGCAGGCAAGGGCATCGGCGTCACGAGCTTCGACCCGCTCACGGGCAAGACGCTCGAGGCCTTCTACCCCCCGCTCGGCACCTCGCCCTCCAAGCGCGCGCTCTCTTCGGGCGGGAAGGTCTCCGACCACTACGAGATGTTCCCGTACACGGGTGTGACCGATCAGGCCGCGCTTGACGGCCTCGCCCGGCGCATCTGGGAGGAGCGATCGCGCCAGGAGCTCGAGGGGCAGCTGTCCACCGTCGAGATGTTCTCGGAGACGATGAGCGGCGCGCAGTTCGACCTGCTGACGCTCGGCCCAGGAGACGCCGTGCGCGTGGAGTTCGAGGAGAAGGACAAGGAGGCGCTGCGCCATATCCCGACGGTGGAGGGGCGCATCGCGTACCTCAAGCGACGAGGCTACTCGGACGGCGTCGCGCAGCTCATCGCCGAGGACGCCGACGCCTTCGGCGCGGCGAGCCCCGAGTTCTGCGTCAAGCGCGTCACCGTCGACTTCCAGACCGATAGCGAGAGCGGCTCGTTCGAGCTGCAGGTCAACTACGCCAACCGGATCCAGGTATGAGCCTCGACGCACCCTTCGCCGAACTGCAGAACGACGCCGACGTCCTTGGCGGCCATGGCGACCTCCTGCTCTTCGAGCCTGGCACGGTCGGCTGGGATGGCGTGAGCCCCCACTACGACACCGAGGACGGGGTGACACTGGTGCGCGTGACGCTCGTGCGTGGGCGCCATCCCTCGACGCCTCTCACGCCGGATGTCGCGCAGGGCTACCAGGTACTCGCCCGCATCGGCGGAGGGCTCTTCCGCATCCCGGCTCCCGGCACGGCCGTGATGGTCGGCTTCCCCACCGCGTTCGCCGACCACCCAGGCGCGGGCGTCATCGTCTGCACAACCGAGGTGTCGCCCGACATCCAGTTCAGCGACACCAAGGCCAAGTTCGACGTCGGCGCCGATACCGACTTCGTCATCAAGGCCAAGAGCGTCACCATCTCCGACTACGACAACCGGTTCCTGCACGTCGGACCCGACGGCGTGATGCTCCAGGACGAGAGCGGCAACGGCGTCATCATGAAGAGCGGCGCGATCATGATCTTCGTCGCCGACAGCGGCGACGCGAAGACCGTCGTGCAGATGACCACCAAGGAGCTGTCCCTCGTGCAGAAGGACACTGGACTGGTGAAGCTGACGGGGGGAAACGTCACCATCCTGGCCAACGCTTCGGCGGGCCTCATCGCCGGCAACGTGAGCATCGGCGCCCAGGCGACCGCCGCCTCGCCAGCCATCTTCGGCCCGTCTCCGCCCGGAGCTCCCTCCAAGAGCGTGTTCATCAGCCCCTGAGGAACCAGACCATGAGCCTCTGCTCCTTCCCGACGTTCTCGTTCAGCTTCAGCATCCCTCTTCCCGTGCTGTCGCTGCCGACCATCGACCTCGGATTCAACCTCGCCATCCCGCTGCCCCTGGTCTGTCCGCTCGACTGACGCGATGGTTGCGCTGCTGACGGCCGTCGCTCGTCACGAGCGGCGCGTCCGCCTCGTCTTCGACGGGCCGCTCGTTCCGGCCGCCTTCACGACGCTCGGCCTCTACGGCGTTGCAGGGAGCGACGGATCCACGGTGCCCGTGGCGGGCCTCGTGGGCCTGGTTGGCATGCCGAATCAGGTCGACCTGGCCCTCGGCGCGGACCTTCAGCCCGCCATCGTCTACGCAGTCGCAGCCGCGGGCGTTCCGGGGGCCGACGGAACAACGACGCCGCCTGGGACGAGCGCGTCGGTACGACTCGCGACGGCTCCGCCGGTGCCCGTCGACGCGGAGGTCACGCCCGACGACATCACCGATCTGCTCTACGGCGTCGACCTCGTCTGGAGCGGGCAGGACTACGTCGAGACGTCCGCTGGGGATCTCGCGACGATCGGTGGCTCGGACAACGTGCAGGCGGCTCTCACTCGTCGCATGGCCTCCGAGGGCTTGCCCTGGGACGATACCTACGGGGCAAAGCCACGCCGCTACATCGACGGCACCCCCGGAGCCTTGCCCGCCCTTCGGGGCACCCTGGTCAGCCAGGCGCTCGCCGATGATCGCGTCAAGACCGCGAGCGCCGCGCTCGACACGCTGAACCCGACCACCAGCCAGTTCGACGTCACCGTCACGCTGGTCGGCGACGATCAGCCGCTGAGCGTGCCGGGCCCCAGCACCCAGTGAGCGCACGCGCGTGCCCGCCTCCGATCCTCTTCCGAGCATTCGCGACCTGCTGACCGCGTCGTCCAACGCGATCGTCGGCACGCGTCAACCGGTCGCCGATACGCGCCGCGGGGCGATCTACGACCACTTCGCGGGCTCCGGCGCCATCCTCGTGACGCGCGAGGCCGCGCGCGATCGAGATCTCTTCCGTGCGGTCTACCTCGACACGGCCGAGGGCGACGACCTGACGCGGTTGGTCAAGCTCCGATTCGGCATCGATCGCATCGTCCCGAGTTACGGGACGGGGACGGCGCTGCTCACGCGCACGAGCGTCGCAGCGGGCGCCGGGACCGTCTGGCAGGGAACCCGGATCCTCGTCTTCGCCAGTGCCGCGTCCCCCACGCCGCGAAGCTACGCTGCAGCCGGCGACGTCGCCGTCGGCGCCGGGGCGACGGCGGTCACGGTGCCGATTCGCGCGGCCGACCTTGGCCCGGGCAGCGCCGTCAGCCTTACAGGCCCGGCCGTCGCCCGTGTCGACGACCCGCTCTGGGATCCGAGCTGGCAGGTCGCCGCGATCCAGTGCTCGGACGGCACCGCCCTCGAGTCGGCGCCAGACCTGCGGGCGCGGGCGCGCGCGACCCGTCTCGCCGCGCGCAACGGGTACCCGGACGCCATGACGGCTGCGTGTGTGGCGCAGGGCGCTGCCTACGTCGCGCTCTTCGACTCGGACTTCACTCCGACCGACAACGGCCTCTGCCACTGCTACGTCGCAGATGCGGGCTTCTCGACGAGCGCCCGGCTGATTCGCGCCTGCACCATCGCCCTGGAGGGGGTTCGCGTGTGCGGCGCAGACCTGCAGGTCCTCGGTATGCAAACGGCCACCGTGCCCGTGTCGGCCATCGTCACCCTGCGCGATGACCCTGGACGGCTCCCTAGTCCCGACGTCGCTCTTCGCGACGCGCTCGGCGCCGCCTTCTCGACCACGCGCTACGACTACGACCTCGACGAGCTAGCGGGCATCGTGGCGGGAGCGAGCGCGGACGTGCAGCAAGTGAGCTTCGTCACGCCTACGTCGCCAGCAACCATCCTCGTCGGCGGCCAGATGCCGCCCGTGCTCACGCGCTACCAGCTCGGCGTCGTCACCCTTCAGTACACGGGCCCCTCGTGACGGCAAGCGTCACCCCCGACGACGTGCTCGCTGTGCTGCCGGCGTTCGTGAGGCAGAGCGACTCGGCGCCTGTCCGCGACGCGCTCGCGGCAGCCCTCGCCCGCATCCTTGTCAGGTACCGCGCGCTCAGCTCCTACTCAGCGCAGCAGTGCGACATCACACGCGCCACGGGCATCTACCTCGAGAGCCTCTGCAACGAGCACGGCGTCTATAAGCAGGACGGCGAGACCGACGACTCGCTGCGCGCTCGAGCCCTGACGGTCCCAAGCCTCGTGACGCCGGCCGCGATCCTCGCCGCCGCCAACACGATCCTCGCGCCTTACACTGCGGTCCAGGCGCAGTACGCCGAGAGCATCCTCGATCGCTGGTACGTGACCGACGGAACTCTGGCGTGGCACTCCTTCGTGGGCGCGCAGGCGCGGTACTTCGCGCGGCTCTACCCCGCCGACGCCGCCGCGAACGGTGGCTTCGTCCGCCCCAACTCGGAGCTCGGCGGCGCATGGGCTTTCTCGGACCAGGTTGGCCGGTTCTTCATCCTTCGGGTGCCCGTTCTCACGGGGCTGACGGACGCGCATGCGTTCGTCGCGGCTGATCTCGTCGCACCCGCCGATACCCGAAGCTTCGTCGCGGACGGATCCAACGCGTCGGGCTCCGAGACGAGCGGAGCTCTGGGGATGTTCGTCTACCAGAGCCCTTCGACGGCGCTCGCCGTCTACCAGGCGATCGTCAACGCGGTCACGCGCATCAAGGGTCAATCGGTGCGCTGGACCCTTCTTGCCGACCCGAAGCTCGGGAGCTGACACCAGCCATGTCCGTCGAACGTTTTGCGCTCACCCAGAACGGCCAGGAGGTCGAGCAGAGCGACATCAACGCCGTGTCCGACGCCGGCGGCCTGGCCGACGACCACGTCCTCGCAGAGCTACTTCGCCTCGCGCCCTTCTCCGGGAGCGGCGTCTCGAAGGCCATCCTGCCGTTCGGCACCACTGCGACGGTGACGCCCGCGGGAGCCACAGGGACGGTCACCGTGAGCCCCTTCCGGGCGGTTGTGGGTACGCGCGACACGGCGGCCAACATCGGCCCGCTCAAGAACTGGAACGACCTGCGGAGCGCCATCTTCACGGGCCCCAACGCCCTCGCGCTGACGCAGGCCATCCAGGCGAATACGACGGCGCAGGTGCGGTGGGACCTCCTCTACGCGCAGCTGCAGGTCGACACGCCCGGCGCGCAGGTCAGCCGCTACCGCAAGGACCCGGCGACCGAGCAGGTCTCGGTCGTGCAAGTCGCCAAGTCCCTCGTGCAGGCGATCTCGGTCGGCGTGACGCAGGGAAATCCCGGCGGCCCCAAGCCGACGCTTCCTCCTGACGGCGGCGGGACGTTTTTCTTCCCTCTCGCCAATGTGCGCGTGCCGGCGAACTTCAGCACGCTGAGCACCGTCGCGTCGACCGACATCGAGGACCTCGCTCCGTACGTCCCGCTCGCCCTCACGACGGGCGCATCGATTCTCGTCCCGGCCAACCACCAATATAAGGAGGGGGGCACGGTGCTCTCGAGCACCGCCTTCGCCTGGGGCTCGGGCGGAGGCCGGCCCGGGCCCGTGATCCCGCCCACCATGAGCGGGTGTGAGGCGCGGCTCGTCGCGATCGATGTGCAGTCATCCAACTCGGCCAACTGGAGCCACCAGCATGAGAGCGTCGTCGACGACTCGCGCGACTGGCGTAACCGCGTCTGGCGCTGGTGCGGGATCGTCAACCCCAGCGCGCAGGCCTTCTTCCCCTGGGATCGATCCAATGCGCAGCCGGCGCGCGTCGTCGCGGCGACCGGCGCGACGTTCACGAGCGGGTGGATGGCATTCGGCTTCGGTCAATCGTTCGTGCCCGACGGCCAGGTGATGTGCGTGCCCCCTCTCAGTCTCAACTTCCCAGTCGTCGCGCAGCTGGCCGCACAGAACGCGAACCTGCCCGCGAGCGACTACATCGCCCTCGCCGTAGACCCCCAGAGCGGAGCCCTGAAGGTCTTCATCTCCGGAGTCCCTGGCGTGCGCGCCTTCCTCTGGGTCGAGGCGACCGCGCAGTTCCCGAATTTCTGACCCCGTTGGCGCGTCCGGAGCCTCGCGCGGCGAAGGGCTGACGCGCCCCCATGAGGGCGCGCGCCGCCGCGCGAGGCCCGGCGCAAGGCGGATGCTCACGCCCGACCGCGGCCCCGTCCATCCCGTTCAACACGAGCTCAGGAGCGATTTCATGTCCGAACCGAACCGCCCTCATCACCTCGACTGGCACGGCGCGACGCTCGACGTCGTCGTCATCGTCTCACTTACCGTCCTGACGGCGCTGCACATCGCGACGCTCACGGTCTTCCTGGCTGTCGTCGGCCCGATCGTCGGCGCGCGGCTCGCCGCAGCTCGCATGCTCCGAAACGGCAACGGCGGCGGACCCGCCGGCGGCGCGCTCGGCGTGCTGCTCGGTCTGCTCCTGCTCCTGCGCCGTCCCGGCGCCTGATCCCGACGACTGCCCCCCACGCACAAGGACACGCCCATGCCCAACGCCCGACCTCATGCTGTTCAGCCGACCACCGCCACGGCGCGCGCGATCCTCGTCTACAAGACGACCGACTACGACAGCCCCTCGCACGTCGGCCTCGGCGTGATCGCTGCAGCGACGGCCAAGACGCTGCGCGGCGCGGGTATCTGGGCCGAGGCATGGGGCTGCACGGACGCGGCCAACCTGCGCGCGCGCCTCGAGCGCGCCTGCGCCGTCGCTCACGAGCGCGGCCAGCTGCAGCCGACGCACGTCGTCATCCACGCCCCGTGGGTGGCGACCAAGGACCTTGCCGCGATGGCGCGAGACTTCCCCGACATCGTGTTCGCCGTCGTCAGCCACTCGAACTTCGGCTTCCTGGCTGCCGATCCGCACGCGGTGCAGCTGCTGCGCGAGGCGGTCGAACTGCAGCACTCGCTGCACAACATGGTCGTCGCCGGCAACTCGCAGAGGTTCGTGAGCGCTGCGAGCGTCATCTGGAACACGAACGTCGCGTTCCTCCCGAACCTCTACGACCTGACGGAGCCGATGCCACCGGCGCGGCCTGCATGGAACGGAACGAGTCTGCGCCTGGGCCTTTTCGGCGCTTGCCGCATCCTCAAGAACGGCCTGACCGGCGCCGCCGCGGCGGCGTCACTGGCCGCGACGCTCCGCGTGCCAACGGAGCTCTACGTCTCGGAGAAGAACCAGGCGATGACGGAGCTGTGCGAGGACACGCCCAACCTCAAGCTCGTGGTGACCGGATGGCTGCCGTGGGCGAAGTTCCGGCAGATGGTCGGCAGCATGGACCTCCTGCTGCAGCCGTCGTTCACGGAGAGCTTCAACGTCGTCACTGCGGATGGAGTGCACCAGGGCGTGCCGTCCGTCGTGAGTGACGCGATCGACTGGGCTCCAACGCGGTGGCAAGCAAACCCCGACGACGCGGAGGACCTGGTGCGCGTCGCGCAGTATCTGCTCAAGACGCCGCAGGCCGTCGACGATGGGCGGCAGGCGCTCGCAAGCTACGTCACCCAGGGCGTGCAGACTTGGACGGCGTTTCTCGCGCCGCAGGGCAGCTTGTAGAGGTCGCTCGTTCACGGAACGGTCACCTGCCAGCGGGTGCGCGTTAGCCCGGCCTCCCTATGAGGGAGGCCGGGCTCTCTTGCGTTGACGCAGTCGCCCCCGCCGCGTCCGGGCCCGTGATTGGTGGGCGGGCGCCTGAGTACGGGTGAGTGTGTGGCCCTGGGCACGCGGCAGCCTCGACACAGCAGACCGCGTGGGATACTGGTCCAACCTGAACGATGGGGAGGTCATGGCGTGCGCGCTGACAGGCTGCCTCGATGGCGGAACGACGCTCGCGTCGGGGCAGAACAGTCCCGAGGCCGTCGCTGTCGACACGAGCACTGTCTACTGGACGAACGGCGCTTCGGGGCAGGTCATGAAGTGCACCATCGGCGGGTGCAACGGCAGCCCCGTCGTGTTCGCGTCCAGTCAGGCCTCGCCCACGGTCGTCGCGTTGGATGCGAACAACGTCTACTGGACCGACTTTGGCTCGCCCGACGTGCACAGCACCGACGGGCGCGTGGTGATGCAGGCCAAGTAGTCATGTACGGCGATGGCGGCGAGTCGCTCGACCGCTGCGAGTCGCCCGCCAGGCTGGCGGCCCTCGACAGGTATCGAGCGCGACATCATCCGTCGGGAGTATCGACCGGCATCGGACGTGCGCATCGACTGGACTCGTGACTGAGTCGCTCGTCGTCATCACCGGTGTCTCGGTCGTGCTCCGCGGGCGGGTCCACCGCAACGTCATCGTCTACGCAGACGGACGGGTGACCACCGCCCGAGGGGACGTCCACATTGGGGCCGAGGTCTACTGGCGCGCTTGCGGCGTCGCGCACGGCGCCGGGACGACCTCGATGGGCGCCCCGGGAAAGAAGCGCCGCCCGGCCCAGAGGGCGACGTGGACGAGGCCGATGAGGACGGGAACCTCAACCAGCGGCCCGATGACGGCCGCGAACGCGGCACCGCTATGGATCCCGAAGGTCGCGACCGCGACCGCGATGGCCAGCTCGAAGTTGTTCGATGCTGCCGTGAACGAGAGCGTGGCCGACTGCTTGTAGTTCGCCCCCACGCGCTTGCTCATGGCGAACGAGACCGCGAACATCACGACGAAGTAGATCAGCAGCGGGATCGCGATCCGGACCACGTCCAGCGGGAGCTGGAGGATGGTGCCGCCCTTCAGCGAGAACATGACGACGATCGTGAAGAGCAGGGCGACGAGGGTGATCGGCCCGATGCGCGGCACGAACCGCGACTGGTACCACTCCGCTCCTTTTCCCGCGACGAGGACCCGTCGCGTGAGGAAGCCGGCGGCGAACGGGATGCCGAGGTAGACGGCGACGCTCTTTGCGATCTCGCCGATCGTGATGTGCACGACCGTGCCCTCGAGGCCCAGCCACGACGGAAGGAGCGTCGCGAAGAAGTAGCCGTAGACGGAGAAGAAGAGCACCTGGAAGATCGAGTTGAACGCGACCAGGCCGGCGCAGTACTCGGTGTCCCCCTTCGCGAGATCGTTCCAGACGATCACCATTGCGATGCAGCGCGCGAGTCCTATGAGGATCAGGCCGAGCATGTACTCGGGTCGGTCCCGCAGGAAGATGACGGCCAGCGCGAACATGAGGATCGGACCGACGATCCAGTTCTGCACGAGCGAGAGCGCCAGTACGCGCTTGTTCCGGAAGACCTGTCCGAGTTCCTCGTAGCGGACCTTCGCGAGCGGGGGGTACATCATGACGATGAGGCCGATCGCGATCGGGATCGATGTCGTGCCGACGCTAAGGCGCTCGATCGCCGCCGGCACGCTCGGAGCCAGCGCCCCGACGCCGATGCCGACGGCCATCGCCAGGAAGATCCAGAGCGTCAGATAGCGGTCGAGGAACGACAGCTTCCGCATCACCCCCTGCGCGGAGGCCGGCCCTTTGCCGGCCCCGTGCGTCAACGCTGCGCTCGTCATGCGAGGGGCTTGCGGGCGCGGACGAAGGCGCTCATCACCGCGCCGTCGAGGGCGTTCAACGTCTGCTCCACGTCTCCGCCGCAGCACGACGACGCCGCGCCGGCCGCCATCTCCTCGGCGTCGCTGCGGTCGTAGACGCGCGTGGGCTCGACGCCGATGTCCGTGAAACCCGCCCCGCGCAGCTTGGACTCGTACTCGGAGTCGAGCAGCGCGCCTGCGATGCAGCCGGTCCACAGCTCCATCGACGCTCGGGCCGACTCCGGGAGCGGCTTGCGAAGCACGATGTCCGAGACCGCGAGGCGCCCACCGGGCTTGAGCACGCGCATCGCTTCGCGCAGGACCTGATCCTTGTCCGCCGAGAGGTTGATCACGCAGTTCGAGATGATCACGTCGGCCGTGTTGCTCGGCAGCGGGATGTTCTCGATCGTGCCGCGCAGGAACTCGACGTTGGTGGCCCCAGCCAACCGCTTGTTCTCGTTCGCAAGCGCGAGCATCTCATCGGTCATGTCGAGGCCGTAGGCCTTTCCCGTAGGTCCGACGCGCCGGGCCGAGAGCAGGACGTCGATGCCTCCCCCCGAGCCCAGATCGAGCACCACCTCACCAGGCCGGAGCTCGGCGAGCGCGGTCGGGTTGCCACAGCCGAACGACGCGAGTACGGCGGCTTCCGGGAGAGCTGCCGTCTCGTCGGACCCGTAGAGGTTGCGGGTAATGGGGTCGGTGAAGTCCAGCGGGGAGTCCTTCGCGCTCGAACCGCAACAGGAGGGCTTGGAGCCCTTCATGACGGCGGTCACTGCCTGCCCGTACCTTTCGCGCACGACCTCGCGCACGGCGTCCTTGGCCTTTACTTGTTCGTCCACGGGTGCACAGCACCCGGGGGCGCAGCAGGATCCGTCGCTCTGGGGCAGCTCGCGAGTTCGTTGCTTGTCCATAGACATTCTCCTCTACTTGCCGCGCTCGGCGTTCGCCGTGACGAACAACTCGATGCGGCGTTTCAGTCCGAGCACGGTGTCCCGGAACGCCTTCGCTTGCGCCCTTTCGTCGGTCACCTCGGCCGGGTCCGGGAAGGACCAGTGGATCATCTCGGCGCCGGGAATGATCGGGCACGATTCTCGGGCCTTGTCGCAGACCGTGATGATGGAGTCGAACTGCGGGCTGCGGAAGTGGCTCAGGTCTTTCGGCCGCTGCGAGGAGATGTCGATGCCCTCGTCCGCCATCGCGCGGACGGCCGTAGGGTGAACCTGCGGCCGTGGGCTGGTGCCGGCGCTGTAGGCCTCGAACCGGTCGCCGCCGATCTTGCGGAGCAGTCCCTCAGCGATCTGACTTCGCGCCGAGTTGCCGGTGCAGAGAAAGAGAACTCGGATGGTCATGGTCCACCTTTCAGCAGCAACCCTTGGCGTTGCCTTTGCCGCGCTTGCAGCAGTCCTCCCAGAGGAAGTCCGTGAGCGCGCGCAGCGCGGGGTAGTTCGCGGTGTGGAAGACGGACTTCCCGTCGCGCCGGGCCTCTACGAGGCCGGCCTCCACCACGCGATCGAGGTGGTGGTTCAACGTCGTCCACGGAATGTCGAGCCGTTCCTGCAACTCGGTCGTCGACAGCCCGTCGGGGCCGGCTTGCACGACAGCGCGCAGGATCGAGAGCCGCGCGACGTGCCCAAGGGCCGCCAGCTGCTCGGCGTGGCGTTCGAGCTTCACGTCTACATATCTAGCAACATAGACGTTGACGTCAATGGGGGGGCGGCTCGTCGAAGGAGTGAGCGACGCGTGCTACACCGCGAATGGTGCGCGGGCCGCAACGGTGCGCATGAATCTGACCACGAGCAAGTGCACGTCGCGGATGCAGCGGTCACGGAGACGAGTCATGTCGTCGCAGTCGGACGTACAGCCCCACTTGAGCCAGGCGCTTCAGAACGCGAACGCGACGGCGGGCCTTTTCCGCCGGGCGGGCGCGTCTGAGGGGGCGCCAGGGCGCTTTGAACGGGGCGTCTGAGGGCGTCTTCGGGACACTGAGGACACGATGGGGCCCGCTCCCGTGGGGAGCGGGCTCGTTCGCTTTATGCGCGACAGTCGAACCAATCGCGGCGCTTCAGCGAGCCGCCGCGGACTCGGGTTCGCGAAGGTCTTCGCTCTGGCGCACACGGTCCGTGAGCAGCGAGACGAAGATGTCGTGCTTCGACCCCCACTCAACGGCCACCCATAGCGTGCCGACGTGGCGCAAGGTGACTCGGTTCCGTCCGCTAAACTGCCAACCGCGGGCTTCGGTCGATAACGGATGTACGGCTTTTCTCTGGATCGCAAGGAACCCTGCGAGCTGTGGCGGAAGGGTGATCTCGGACCGGCCGCCGCTCAGGACGCCTTCGAGGTCGGGAAGGACCGAGCGCAGTTCCTCGACCTGCGATTCGTCGTCGGGTTGCAATGGGCCAAGAGCAGCGCCACACGGGCATGCGTCCCCAGGGCCCATGGCGACTACTGCCGCCGCCAGACTTACCCCCTGTTCGAGGGCTTCGGGCACGTGACTCTCCGTTCCGAAGCGAGCCCGGATCCCGATGAGGTTTCGCGCCGGCACGACGTCGCGCATCGCCGACTCCCAGCCGCCAGCGGCAACACACCACTCGCGAACAAGCGGGCGCGGGTCGTCACAGACAATAGGCGAGCGCAGTTCGGCGAGCACGCGGTGTAAGTCACGGTCATCGGGCTCCCTTGTGCCGCCGCCGTGGCACGCCACGAGGCAGACCACCATCGCAACAGCCGCACCGAAGAGGCGAAAGCGCGTCCCATCGCGCGCGATCACGATCCTCGCAGCGGACCGACGGTGATGGACAAGCGGCGACTCGAACACTCACACACCCTCGGTAGCGTGTGCCGGTAGGAGTCATCAGCTCCGTTCGGAGAATCCGGACGGGCGGTTGCGGCGAACTCCATCGCCTCGGCTGTTGCCGGCACGCACCATAGGCTCGTGCGGACCGAGTTGACAATGGCGCCGGAGGTCACGACCCGGGCCCGGTGGTAGTGCGCCCGTCACCCGCGCGATGTGGAGTTTCGCATCCGGATTTTTTGGGGGAGGCGAAACACCGCGCGAGACCGGGCGACAGCTCTCTTGCCACCTCAATCGGGCTGCGTCTACCGCCGGCGATGAGCTGCGCCGCGGATGGGCACTCTTGCGCCACGTCGCGAACCGCTATACCCCATCGTTCGGCGGTGGAGTCCGCCGACAACCGTGGCGCAGAACCTGCGCCGCCAATGACTCCTGAGGCATCACCCTTGCCGCAGGAGCCCAGCCTCCTGCGGCTCGCACGAGGAGGCTGAGATGCAGATCAAGGAAGTGCGGGCTCGCTGGATTCTCGACTCTCGAGGGCTCCCCACCGTCGAGGCCGATGTCGTGCTGGAAAGCGGCGTGCTCGGTCGTGCTGCCATCCCGTCGGGTGCCTCGACCGGTAGCCGCGAAGCCGTGGAGCTTCGCGACGGCGACAAGGGCCGCTTCTCCGGCAAGGGCGTAACGAAGGCCGTGGGCCACGTGAACAACGAGATTGCGCGCGCAGTGCGAGAAAAGGACGCCGCCGATCAGGCCGGCATCGATCGCATCCTGCGCGATCTCGACGGCACCGAGCAGAAGGCCCGCCTCGGCGCCAATGCGATTCTCGGCGTCTCGCTCGCCACGGCGAGAGCACGGGCCATCGCCGAGCGGCAGCCGCTCTACCGTGCCCTCGCACCCGGCGCGAACGAATGGGTCATGCCCGTGCCGATGTTCAACGTGCTCAACGGAGGCGTGCACGCCGAGAGCGTCGACTTCCAAGAGTTCATGATCGCGCCGGTCGGTGCGCAAAGCTTCCGCGATGCGCTTGAGATGGGAGCCGAGACGTATCAGGCGCTCAAGTCGATCCTCAAGGAGTCCGGCTACTCCACGTCGGTCGGCGACGAGGGAGGTTTCGCGCCCGCGATCAAGGCAAACGTCGAGGCGGTGCAACTCGTGCTCAAGGCCATCGAGCGGGCGGGCTTCAAGCCGGGACAGGACGTCGTGATCGCGCTGGATCCCGCTGCGAGTGAGTTCTACGAGGGCGGTCGGTACGTTCTCAAACGCGCCGGAGGCCGCGAGTACAGCTCCGAGCAGATGGTCGACCTCTACGAAGACTGGGTGAGGCAGTTCCCGATTGCCTCCATCGAGGACGGGCTGGCCGAGGACGACTGGAGCGGCTGGAAGCTGCTGACCGAGCGACTGGGCCGGCGCATTCAGCTTGTGGGCGACGACATCTTCGTCACGCAAGCGCCCATCCTGCGCAAGGGCATCGCCCAGGGCGTCGCCAACGCCATCCTCATAAAGCTCAACCAGGTCGGCACGTTGACCGAGACTCTCGAGACGATGCAGGTCGCGCGCGAGGCCGGCTACCGCTGCGTCGTGAGCCACCGGTCAGGCGAGACGACCGACGACTTCATCGCCGACTTCGTGGTCGCCACCGGAGCCGGTCAGATCAAGACGGGGGCGCCGTGTCGAGGAGAGCGCGTAGCGAAGTATAACCAGCTCGCGCGCATCGAAGAGGAGCTCGGGAAGGAGGCTCGCTACGCGGGGCCGAGCGTCTTCGCCCGCACAGCGCGCGCGCCGAGCAACGGGCGATGACCGACCGCGCCCCCAAGGCGCGCTGGCTCAACGCGACGGTCCTCGGCATCGGGCTCGCCAGCCTGTTCTCCGACACGGGCCACGAGATGGCGACCGCCGCGATGCCGGCGCTCCTCGCGTCGCTGGGCGCGAGCTCGGCGACGCTGGGGATCATCGAGGGACTCGCCGACGGTCTCTCGAGCTTCGCCAAGCTCGCGTCAGGGACGTACAGCGACCGGCTTCAGCGAAGGAAGCCGCTGGCGGTCCTCGGGTACTTCCTGACCGCCGCCGGCATGGCCAGCTTTGCATTCGCGACCCGCGCCTGGCACGTGCTCGTGGGACGCCTGGTGGGCTGGGTCGGCCGCGGCGGACGAGGGCCGGTGCGCAACGTGCTCCTCACCGAAGCGACGACCCCGGAGACCTACGGCCGGGCGTTCGGGCTCGAGCGCGCGATGGACAGCGCGGGCGCAGTACTCGGGCCCGCGCTCGCGATGGTCCTTCTCCCGCTTGTCGGAATGCGCAGCGTGTTCCTGGTCACGTTCATCCCCGGGATCCTCTCGGCGCTCGTCATCGCCTTCCTCGTCCGCGAGCGACGGCACGGGCCGCCCGCGCACAGTTCCATCATCGACGGGTTCCGCGGGCTGCCGAGCGGGTACCGCCGCTTCCTCGTCGGGGTCGGCCTGGCGGGTCTGGGGGACTTCTCGAACACGCTGCTCATCCTCTTCGCCACGCAAGCGTGGACGCCTCGGTTTGGGCTCGCAAGAGCGGCGTCCCTCGCGATGGGTTTCTACGTCGCTTACAACGTGGTCTACACGGCGAGCTGCTACCTCGCCGGGGTGCTGGCCGACCTGTTCCCCAAGCAGCACGTGCTCGCCGCTGGCTACGCCCTGGCGGTGATCCCCGCGGTCGCGCTCATGTTGCCCGGCGACTCGTTTGCGAAGTTCGCCGTCGTCTTTGGCTTCTCGGGTCTCTACATGGGGTTCTGGGAGACCGTCGAGAGCTCGAGCGCCGCCGGGTACCTGCCGCGCGAGGTCCGGGGGACCGGCTACGGCACGCTCGCCACCGTCAATGGCGTCGGCGACGTGGCTTCGAGCGCGATCGTCGGGGCACTCTGGGCTGCCGAGCCCCGGGCCGCGATGGGATACGTCATCGCGACCTCACTCCTGGGTGCATCGGTGATCATGTCTTCCACAGGCTCGCGTCGAGGTGGCCAATGAGCGCCGCCGCGCCTGCGGCCGAAGGCAGCCCGGCCCAAGACGCGAGTTCGTTGGCGGGTGAGTGGCTCCACGTGCGCGTCAGTCCTCCAACAGCGCGCTGTTTGGCACACCGGACCGCCCGCCGTGAGGCGGCGTCGAGCCTCGGCTCGAGCCAGGCCGCGATCGACCAGGCAAGTGCCGCGTGCCGAGCCTCGTCCGCGGCAATGCGTCGTATGGTCCGTGCGAACGCGCGGTCCCGAGCGTGGTTCGCTTGCCACGCTGCGAGCAGCGCCCCGAACGTCTCGCGCACGCAGCCCTCCACGGCGTTCTCGCGCGCCAGGTCCGCTGCCGAGCGCCGCCGGTTCGCCCCGATCCGCACGCCGGGCGGCTCCATCCCATGGTCGCGCGCGAGTCTCGTCACTTCTCGGGCATGGCGAGCCTCATCGCGTGCACTGCGTTGCGCGGCTCGCACGAGCTCCTCCGGAGCACCCAGGCCCTCTAGCCCGATGGCGAGCTGCTCAAACGCCGGAACGCTCGCCGCCTCAAGATGCGCTAGGTGCGCGAGGTAGCAGGCCACGATGTTGCGCCCTCGCACGACCGCTCGCCGCAGGGCGGCCGGGCGCCGACCGGCGATCGTGCACTTGTCGCACTCGATGACCACGGGCGCGCCGTCCGCGGCGACGAAGGCACCCGCTTCCAGATCGCAGCCGAAACCGTTGGCCACCTCGCACGAGAGAAACGGGCTCGCGATGCCCGTGCAGAGCTGCACGCACGACTGCAGCGGGAGCACGCACCCGACCGGGTCGATGCTCGTGACGAAGGGCGGGATGCCGCAGGGCAGGCGGGTGCGGAACGCGCAGTTCGGAGCGTCAGCAGCCGCGTCGTAGACGGCGGGGGGTGAGGGGACGCAGCCCGGAGGCCACGCGTAGCCGTCGCTGGCGTCTGCTGCATCTCCCGCGCCCCCGCCGTCGGTCGAAGACGTCGCATCGACCCCGTTCGCGTCCCGCGCCCCCGCGTCTTGTTCGCCCCCGCCCGCGCTCGAGCAGCTCTCGGCGCATGCCGCGCCGCTCGCGGCGGCGAGGAGCAGCGCACGCTGGAAGACGCTCCGCAGGAGGGCTCGCTCTCGCCTCATCACGGCGGCTGCGAGCTTAGCCGCCGCAGGTTGGCGCGTACGACTGCCCGCACTGCGAGAGGATCGCAGACGGAACGGTCGTGTGCGCCGAGATGGTCGGCGCCTTCTCGAACGCGGGGTGCTGGAAGTCGAACATCTCCATGGGAGGAGCGGCGTTGGCGTCGCGCGCGGTGAGCGCAGGCAGGCCGAAGCGCGCTTCGATGAACCGCGTGATCGACGTGTGGTCGTGCACGACGTGCGAGACGAAGTGCGCCCTGGCGTAGGGGGAGACGACGATGAACGGGACCCGGAAGCCGGTCTGATCGAAGCCCCCCGGGGTCAGTGGATTGCCGTTGCCGTCGTGCGGTTTGTAGCTGTCCGGGGCGCACGCCGGCGCAGGTTCCACGTGGTCCGCGAGGCCTCCGTTCTCGTCGTACGTGATGAACACCGCGGTGCTCTTCCAGATCGGCGAGGCGAAGAGCGCCCGGACAATCTGCTCGACGACCAGTCCTCCAATGCCCGGAAGGTCCGACGGTCCCTCGTCGCTGGATTCGGTGACCTCGTCTCCCATGACGAAGGACACGTCCGGCAGGGTGCCGTTCTTGATGTCGGCGAAGAGGCCGCACTTCAGGTCCGAGTAATGCGCGATTGTCGACTTCTCGAAGCCGAACTGCGGGAAGAACTGCAACATGTGGGGCCCGTCCGTGTAGTCCTTCCAGGTGTGGCCGCCCTCGTCGAGCAGCGAGAAGATCTGCGGCGCGGGGTGGGCGGCGGTGTCGAGCGTGCAAAAGGAGTTGTCCCCGATCCCGAAGGACGTCGCCGCCATGAGGAAGTAGCGGTTCGGCCACGTCGAGCTGAGCACGGAGCAGTGGTACTGGTCGCCCACCGCGAAGGTGTTGGCGAGCGCGTAGTAGAAGGGGATGACGGTGTCGTCCTCGTAGAAGAACGTCCGCTGGCCGTCCGGATCGTTCTGGGTGACGAAGTGATCGAGCCGCCCGTTGTCGTAGTCGTCGTGCATGGCGGCCCAGCTGTGGTTCACCCCGTAGCAGTACTCGTTGTCCGGATGCGGGGTCACGACCGCGCCGTCCACGTCGGTGTTCGACCAGCCGGCCGGCGGCACGTCGAGCGCCGTCGAGCTCGAGAATCCGGAGCCGCGTCCTCCGTCGGCGCCGCCATCGGCCGTGAAGTCGCCAGCCTCGTAGTAGCCCTGAGCGACCAGCCGTCCGAGGTAGTGATCAAACGCGCGGTTCTCTTGCATGATGACGACGATGTGATCGACCGGGATGTCGGAGCCGAGCGGGTACTCCTTGCCGATCGTCTGCGCCGGCCAAGCGCCCGCTTGGAAGTGACACGCCTCGCGCAGCGGTTCGAGCGTTGCCTCTCCTTCGGAGCGGACGATAGGAGGCGGGGCGAGCAGGGCGTCTCCACCGCCGTCTGCGTTGTCCACGAGCGCCGCCTGGGTGGTTCGGGGGTGCTCCGAGCACGCGAGCGCGAGGATGACGGGCGCCGAAACGCCGGCGCACACCGATGCAAGTCGAAACGCGAGCGAAGTCATGGGACGGAGAGTAGCGGTCATTGCAGCTCCCGCAGATGCGACGTGTCGTTGGCGCAGACGAGTTGCGTGGTGTCGTCCCCGAACTCGAGCTCGGTCCGTGAGGCGAGATCCACCCGGATGACATGCATGGACGCCGTCGGCGCTCCGAGGAACGCCACGATGGCCAGCCTCACGCAGGCGTCGTGCGTCACGACGATTGCGGGCTGCCCTCGTCCGGCAATCTCGCAGAGAGCCGACCACACCCGATCGCGAACCCCGCCCACGCGCTCTCCGCCCGGCACCCGAAGTCGCTCCGGAGCTTCCAGCCAGAGCGCGTACTGGGCCGGCCACGAGGAAACTACCTCGGCCCGGGTGAGCCCCGTCCACTCGCCGTAATCGACGTCGTCCAGGCGGTCGTCCACGAGCACCGCAGCACGCATGGAGCGAGCGATCGGCTCCGCCGTCTGTCGAGCACGGAGTCTAGGACTCGATACGACGGTGGCCGGCGCGAGCGGAACCAGCGACTGGGCGACGGCCCCAGCTTGCTGCAGGCCGCGCGCGGTCAGGGGCACATCCGCCCTGCCGCGGAAGCGGCCCTCGGCGTTCAGCGCCGTTTCGCCGTGGCGTACGAGGATCACCCTCATGGCTCGCACCGAGCCAGCACTGCCGTGACGTTATCGTCCGCCTCCGCCTCGTTCGCGGCGAGGATCAATTCGAAGGCGGCGCTCTGAAGGTCCGGTTGGCGCGACAGGATGCGAAGCATCTCGTCGTCGCTCACCTTGTTGCTCAGACCATCGCAGCAGAGCAGCACGAGGTCCCCGGGGCCGACAACGAACGTTGCTGTGTCGATCGCTACTTTCGGCGACGTACCCAGGGCGCGCATGATCACGTTGCGGTAGGGGAAGCTCTCTATCTCTTCGGGGCTCGCGTCCGGACGCGTCTGTTTGAAGTCCTCCAGCGCCGAGTGATCGCGCGTGAGCTGGGCGATGCTCCCCTCTCGCACCAGATATGCGCGAGAATCGCCGACATGCGCGACGCACATGGTGTGATCGACGATGTGTGCTGCGACAATCGTCGTGCCCATGACCTTGCACTGCTCAATCGCGAGCTGGAAGATGAGCCGATTCGCGAGCTCGATCGCGGTGACGAGGCGACCGGATGCCGCCGCGAGCGCCTCTCCAGTAGCAGCGGGCGCCGCTTGCCATGCGGCCTCGGTCCTGTCGTAGTAACCGACGACCGCGTCTGCAGCGAGCTTGGAGGCGACCTCTCCGAGCTCGTGTCCACCCATCCCGTCAGCGACGAGGCAGAGGCGGTGGCGCTCAGCGATGGCGAAGCTGTCCTCGTTGTGATCACGGACGCATCCCACATCCGTGGCGCCTGCGAAGACCAGTTTCACGCTGGCCTCCGGATCCGCCGGCGCTCGAACCATCGGAGCGTGCGGCGAGTGACGGGGACATGACCGTCAGCGCCCGACGCGCTCGGGCGAGCGGCCATTCGCGCGAGGGCCTCGGTGGCGCTCGGTGAGGCGATTCGGCGCACTGTCTCGATGATGCGCGAACGCTGACGGAGCGTGCTCGGCGTGCGGGGCGCGCCGTCGAAGGCCTGTTCCAGCGGTGGAACGGCGCGAGACCCAGCGCCGACCAGCGCCGTCTGTACGTCGTCCGCACGCTGCCAGTCGGCCGTCTGCAGCGCGTTCACCAGAATGCGAAGCACGTCATCGGCCCAATCGCAGCTCGTGCCGAGTGCGAGGGCCGCGGCCACCTGCACGTCGTTGCTGGGATCGGTCAGCGCGTGACGAAGGGCCGATGCGCCTCCCCCAATCTCCCCGAGCAGGGTGCACGCCGCCGCACGGCCCCAGGCGCGATCGGTACGCTCTGTCTCGCCTTGGGTGGGGCCGCCGGTCACGGTTGCGACCAGGTGCGGTCGGACAAGTTCGGCGTGGAAGCCACGCAGCGCGTCCAGCGCCGCTTCGCGCGTCACGTCTGCGTGGAGCCGCTCGACCAGCACCGGGATGGCGTCCGCGTCCCCGAGCCGCGCGAGTGCACGAACGGCCTCTGGATAGGCGCGCGCGGTCAGAGCCGCGATGAGCGCATGCACCACTCGGCGGTCGCGACAGCTTCCGAGGTTCTCGGCGATGCTGTTGATCACCACGTACTCGGCGTGGTCCAGGACGGGTTCGAGGCGCCGCGTGGTGCTGTCCGCCAGCGCGCGCAGGAGCGCATCAACAGCCTCGCGCGTTCCGATGAGCCCCAGCGCGTCGGCTGCGAGGCACCGCGGTTGCGCGACGGATTGCGAGGGCCCACGCAGGAGCCGCTCGAGCCATGGCACGGCCGCGTCGCCCGCTGTCACGACGGCGGCCAGGTGCCGCGGCCCGTCGTGCAGGTCGCGCAGCTGCTCGACCAGTGCGCTCACATCCGGGATGTTCACGCTGGGACTCCCTTGGACCACCGGAACCGCGACGGGAAGCCAGCGAAGCGGGCATGCTCTCCGAGCTCCTCTTCGATGCGCAGCAGCCGGTTGTACTTGACGACGCGCTCCCCGCGGCACGGAGCGCCGGCTTTGATCTGGCCCGCCGAGGTGCCCACCGCGAAGTCCGCGATGAAGTCGTCGTTCGTGTCACCGGAACGACTACTCACGATTGTCCCGTAGTGGCCCGCGCGCGCGATCCCCATGGTCTCGATCGCCTCGGAGAGGGTCCCGACCTGGTTGGCCTTGATGACGACCGCGTTGGCGATGCCGCGCCGGATGCCGCCGCGGAGCAGCTCCGGGTCCGTGGCGAACACGTCGTCGCCGACCAGCTGAATGCGATCGCCGAGCCGCGCCCCGAGCTCGGTCCAGCCCACCTCGTCGTTCTCCGCGAGCCCGTCCTCGATGGATACGATGGGGTAGCTCCGGACCCACGCCTCGTAGCTCGCTACCATCTCCTCGGGCGAGGCGCGCTTCCCAGCATGCGGGAGCACGTACTGCCCTTGCTCGAAGAGCATGCTCGCGGCGACATCCAGGGCGATGGCGACCTCGCGGCCCGGCGCGAACCCGGCGCGCTCGATCGCCGCCAGCACCAGCTCGACAGCACGCGCCGGATCGGCGATCTGTGGCGCGAACCCACCCTCGTTACCGACCGCGGTGCAAAGGCCTCGAGCGTGCAGCTCGTGGCGAAGCGCGAGATAGGTCTCGACTCCCATGCCGAGCGCCTCGCGGAAGCTCCGGGCCCCGACGGGAACGACCATCACGTCCTGCAGGTCGAGAAGGTTCTCGGCATGCATGCCGCCCTCGATGACGTTGAACAGGGGCATCGGCAGGAGGGCCGCCTGCGGGTCGCCAAGAGCCCGGTACAGCGGCTTGTGACGCGCGGCCGCCGCCGCGCGCGCCACGGCCATGGAGACGGCGAGGAGCGTGTTGCCCCCGAGGTCGGCCTTGTTGCGCGTCCCGTCGAGCTCCTTGAGCGCCTCGTCGATGGAGAGCTGATCGCTCACGTCCACGCGCGCAAAGAGAGGCGCGACGTACTTGGTAACGGCTCGCACGGCGTTCTGGACCCCGTGGCCGCCCAGTCGCGCGCCGCCGTCGCGGAGCTCCGCCGCTTCTCGGGAGCCGCGCGAGCCTCCAGAAGGGACGGATGCCCACACCGCTCGGCCGCTTTCGAGGACGGCTTCCACCTCGAGCGTAGGCAGGCCGCGCGAATCGAGGATCTCGCGGGCCGTCAGTGACCGGAGCCTGCTGCCGCTTCCCGTCCGATGAGTGTCCACCATGACTGATGCTCCTGTTCCACGAGAGGAATCACAGGAGTCATCATCCCGGTGGCCCCTTGAGGCTCAGCCGGGCGGTTACGGCGGCACTCCATCGCCGACGTTCAGATCGGTAAGCCCAGCTGCAGCCGCGGTCAAGCCGTGACTCTTGACGAATTGCCCGAACAGCGAGATCCCAGGAGGTGCGGAAGCCCCCCAGGCGACCGCAGGTGATGGAGTTCACCTCATAACCACCGCGCCGGAGCGGTTGATGACTCCTTCTCGCCAGAGGCTGGCTGGAAGGTGTCGGCTCGTCCTCTGGAGGTCTCGGACCGGAGGCGACGAGTCATGGATCATCGACGGGTCATTGCGAAGCTGCTCGACGAGCCCTCGCGGGAGTTCGACGTCGAGCTCTGGGACGGGACGACGCTGCCGCGAAAGTCGCCGCGCTCGGCTGCCGGCAGAGTCATTCTTCGCAGCCCGAAAGCGCTGATGGCCTTCGCCCCTCCGGTCGCGGAGCGGAGAGCGGCCGCAGCGTTCGTCGATGGGGACGTGGACATCGCCGGCGACACGATAGGGGTCCTCGAGGCGGTGGCGCTGTGGGAGGGACCGCGCTTCGACGTGCGTGCCGTGCCGCTCGCGCTCTCCGCGTGGATGCGCGATGCGCTCGCGCCCGCACGCGGTCGGATCTCGCACGGTCCTCGCCACTCGATCGGCCAAGACGCGGCCGCCGTGCAGCGCCACTACGACCTGTCGGACGACTTCTATCGTCTCTTCCTCGACGCGCGCATGGTCTACTCGTGCGCGTACTTCCCCCGCGGCGACGAGTCGCTCGACCGCGCGCAAGAGGCGAAGCTGGAGCTGGCGTGCCGCAAGCTGAACCTGCAGCCCGGGGACCGGCTGCTCGACGTGGGGTGCGGCTGGGGCGGCCTGCTCCTTCACGCCGCCACGCGCTTCGGCGTTCACGCGACGGGGACGACCGTGAGCCGCAACCAGTTCGACGAGGCGCGGACCGCCGTGGCCTCGGCGAAACTCGCGGCGACGGTGCAGGTCCTCCAGCGCGACTACCGCCAGCTCTCGACGGGTACCTTCGACAAGGTCGTGAGCATCGGGATGATGGAGCACGTCGGCGGGGCGCAGCTCGACACATACTTCGCCCGGGTGTTCCAGCGCCTGCGGCCGGGAGGACTCTTCCTCAACCATGCCATCGCCGACGTCGCGCGCGGGACGCAGACCGTGCGCTGGCTCAATCGCGCAGCCGGTGGGTTCATCGACCGCGAGATCTTCCCCGACAGCGAGCTGCCGCCGATCGGAGCGGTGGTCGATGCGGCCGAGCGTCAGGGGTTCGAGGTGCGCGACGTCGAGTGCTTGCGCGAGCACTATGCGCAGACGCTTCGACACTGGCTCTCGCGGCTTGAGCAGCGGTTCGAGCATGCGAGCGAGCTTGTAGGCGCCCGCACGGCGCGCACGTGGCGTCTCTATCTCGCGGCGTCTGCCGTCGCGTTCCGCCTCGGGCGCATCGGCGTCTACCAGACGTTGCTCGCGAAGCGAACCGACCGCGGCGAGGCCGCCGGCGTACCTAGAACGCGCCGGCCCTGGTACGACGAGCCCCCCGTCTCCGGCGTCCCCTCGGCCGCCGCTCACACCGCATGACGCAGGCAGTTGGCCCGCTGCTCGGCCGGGAGCAAGACCTGGCGAAGCTCGACGCACTGGTGCGCGCGGGCAACGTGGTCGTGCTCTACGGTCCCGTGGGCGTCGGCAAGACGGTGTTGCTGCACGCCCTTGCACGCCGCGCACGCCAGCGAGGGATCCCCTGCGGGCTCGTTCGGCGCACCGCCGCTCTGTCAGACTTCACGCAGGCTCTCATGCACGCGTATCCGCGCGTGGCCACCGAGGGGACGCAGCGACAACTGCGCGGGCGCCTGCGCATGGCGGTCGAGCGGCGACCAGGGCTGCTGCTCTTCGACGACCTCGGACGAACCGGCACCGCGTTCAAGGGAGCCATCCGCTCGGTGCGCGGCACGGGGCTGGGGGTGCTCTTCGCTGCCGATGTGGACGAGCCGCGGGATCACGATCGAATCCGCGCGCTCGGTCTGTCCTTTCACGAGATCGAGCTGCGGCCGCTGCACGGCAATTCGATGCGCGCGCTCCTGCAATCGCTCCTGGACGATCGCGTGCTTGCGGGCACCGTCACTCCCGAGCACTTGCGGGCGCTCGTGGCGGCCACCAACGGGCTGCCCGGTCGAGCGGTGGACTTCGCCGATGCGCTTGTCGATGCCGCGGCCTGGCGCGGAGGCGCTCCTCGCATCGAGTGGCTGCGGACCGGGGCCGTCATTCGCGCGGCGGAGCGCTACCGCCAACCGGTGGAGTTGGTCTGAGTGGCCTCGGGACTGAACGCAAACCACGCGCGAGCGCTCTACGCGGCGGCCGTCGCCGTCGACCGGTTGCTCGCCGACATCGAGGGGCTGGCTGCATCGAGCGACTCACCGTTCCGGCGGTTTGTCGACGATCTCAGCCCCGTTCAGAAGCAGGTGCTCATCGCCTTCACGCGAGCCGCCCACGTGCGCATGGTGGGGGCACTGGCACGCCTGGGCGTCCCCGCGCCTGCGCCCTCGGGCTCGGCGCGCGCTTCGGCGCGGACGGCGCTCACCTTCGCCGAGGTAGCGTTGCAGGAGGTCGAACCCTCGCGCTTGCGCGGCTACGGAACGCTCTCTCCCGAGGCCGATGCCGCCATCGAGCGGATGCTCGCCGATCTCGCGGCCACTCTCGGGAGCGTGCGCGAGTTTCTGGCCGAGTCGGCGGAGGACGATCTGGCCGATCGGATCGGGCGACTGAAGGACGGCGTCCCGCACAAGAGCGAGCTCGCGCAACTGGAGCGCACCATCCGCGAACGAGGCCTCGTCGCCCTGAGACGTCCGCTGCAAGCCGTCGTCGAACAGGTCGAGAGCGGGACCTACGAGATCGCGATCTTCGGCCGGGTCAGCTCGGGCAAGTCGTCCCTGCTGAATGCCGTGATCGAGCGCTCCGTCCTGCCCGTCGGGATCACCCCGGTCACGTCCGTGCCCACGCGGCTGGTCTGGGGCGCCGCCCCCGGTGTTCTGGTTCGCACTCGGGGCGCGAGCGAGGATGCGCACTTTCCGGTCGACGAGCTGGGCGAGTTCGTGACCGAGGAGCGCAACCCAGGGAACCAGAAGGGCATCGCGCGCGTCACGGTCGAGATCCCCGTGGAGAGGTTGCGGGGCGGAATCGCCCTCGTCGATACGCCGGGGCTCGGCGCGTTGGCCTCGTCCGGCGCGAGAGAGGCCTACGCCTACATGCCTCGGTGTGATCTCGGGGTCATCGTCGTCGACGGCGGCGGGACGTTCGATGCAGAGGATGTCGAGCTCGCGCGAACGTTGCTCGAATCGGGCGTGCAGATCGAGGTCGTCATCAGCAAAGCGGACAGGATTGGCGACGCTGACCGCCTCGCGCTCGCGAAGTACGTGCGCGACCAGATGCTCGGGCGACTGGGAGCCGACGTGCACGCGCATTGGGTGAGCAGTGTCGGAGCCGACGCCGCCCTCGCGCGCGCCTGGTTCGACGAGGTCGTCGCGCCGCGCATCGCGCGGGCCCACGAGCTCTCTGGCGAGTCCGCGCGACGCAAGGTGACGACCCTGCAGGCGCTCGTGAGTCGAGCTTCGCGAGGCCCAGATCGCGCGGGCGATGCTCGCGGGAGCCCCCTCGTGGATCTCATCGCCGGGGAGGCCGCGCGCTACCTGGAGGCGCGTCGCAAGCAGTGGGAGGACGCCATGGGTCACTCGCGCGAGCTCGCTCTCGAGGTGGTCCTCGCGGCCGCCGCATCGCTCGGGCACGCGCCGGGCACGTCCGCGGAGCAAGCGCTGGAAGAGGCCCTGCTGGCCTGTGCCGATCGCGAGCGGGACCGTGTGCGCCTGGCGCTCGTCGAAGCAAAGGGAAGGCTGCGAGCGTGGATCGAGGACGCGGCCAAGGCCGGAGGAGTGGCGCTGGACCCTGACATCGTCGCGCTCGACCTGACCGACATGCCCACCATCCAGACTCCGCCGGACCTGCACGGCCTGCACGTTGAGCGGCCCCGGTTCGCGCCGTACCGCGAGCGACGGATCGCCGAGAAGGTCGCCGAGCAGGCCGGCGGCGCCATCGAGTCCGCCCTCCGTCGGTTCCTTGATCAGCTGCGGAGCTGGACGCGTGCGCACTTCGCGCGCCTGGGCGCGCAGTTCTCGAGCCAGATCGACCCGTTGCGCACCGACCTGTCAGAAGTCGGAGCCAGCGGCGCAGCGGTGGACAAGCCGGAACCGAGCGGAGTCCACGAGGTACCCGAGGAGTGACGCGAGACATGAAGAAAGCGGCCATGGAGCAACTCGAAGAACGCTGGCGGCAGGAGGCCGAGCGCCTTCACCGGCGGTATGTCGTCGAGGTCGTGGAGGCGTGCGGGCTCTGTCCGTGGGCCGAGCGAGCCAGGTTGCAGGGACGAACGCGGGCCTCCGTCCTGCTTCACAGAGACGACGCGGGCCTGGAGCCGGCTGTCGCTCAGCTGGATCAGTGGGCGGCGGAGCGTCGGGTCGACATCGGCTTCCTCGTCTTCCCCCGGCTCGAGCTGGGTCGGACCGAGTTCGACGGGTTCGTGGCGCGCCTGCGGGCCGCCGAGACACAGCGCCGGCCGCCGGGGGAACCCGCCGTCGTCCTCGCCGCGTTCCATCCGGATGCGGACGCGGACATGGACGACGCCGACCGCCTCGTCCCATTCTTGCGGCGCAGCCCGGATCCCTGCGTGCAGGCCATTCGAATGTCGACGCTCAAGCGCGTGCGAAGCGGTGCACCCGAGGGCACGCAGTTCGTCGACGTCTCCCGCCTGGACGCGACAATGGACAACGATGCAGGACCGACCCTCCGCGAACGCATCGCCATGGCCAATCGAGACACCGTTCGGCGGATGGGCATCGAAGAGTTCTCGGCTCGCGTCGAAGAGATCCATCGCGATCGGGAGCGAACCTACGCATCGCTCGCGGACCTCGAGGACCTCCGGGGCTCGGGAACCTTCGGATGAACGCGCCGCAATCGCTGCGTCAGGCCGCGCAGATTCCGCGCTGTCCGGGCGCCCCTGCGAACTACGGCTTTGGGGCCCAGTACGGAGCGCGCGCCGGGATGATCCATCGGATGCCGCCCCGAGGCTCCGCGACGTCGCCAGCGTAACGGGGGATGACGTGCAGGTGCGCATGGTCGATGGTTTGGCCGGCTGCTGGGCCGACGTTCACCCCGAGATTGAAGCCATCGGGGTGAGCCTCGCCTTTCAAGTCCCTCACGAGAGCGCGAGCGACGCTCGCCACCGCTTCGAGCTCCTCGGGTCGGAGCGCGAGGAAGTCGGGCTCGTGCCGCCGCGGCAAGACGAGCATGTGGCCCGGGTTGAGGGGGAAGGCATCGGCGATGGCTACGGCGGCCCCACCGTCCAACCGAACCTGGCCGCGGGCGATCAACTCACAGAATGGGCAGGGCATCGCGCAACTCCTGCGCCCATGGAAAGCACGCCGGGCGGCGTCGCGGCAGGGCCGAGCCCCCTTGCCAGCTGAGCCACGCGGCGTTACGCGATTGGAAGACGGTGGTGGAGTCCACCCTAACCGTCGCCTCGCACCGGGCGCGAGGTGAGCCAATGACTCCTGCGGCTTTTCCCTAGGCGCCGCACGGAGCTGCGCCTCCTGTCGATGAGCGAGGGGCAGATGGTTCGAGCGGGGTGGTTGCAGGGAACGCGGGTGCGCGAGTCGCGCGCAACGAGGTCGCCGTGAGCTCGCCCTGGCTCCTTGCAGCCGTTTGGCTGGGCCTCGCGCTCCTGGCGACGCTTGTCGCCATTTGGCTGCGCATCTCGACTGCGTTGTCGGAGATCGTCGTCGGCACGGTCGCACAGCTCGTCATCGGAGCAGCCGTCGGAACCGAAGCGCTGGGTGCGAAGGCCCCATGGGTGACTTTCCTGTCGGGTACGGGGGCCATCGTCCTCACGTTTCTCGCGGGGGCAGAGCTCGACCCGGCGGTGTTCCGGGCCAAGCTCAAGCCGGCGATGGCTCTCGGTCTGGCCGGGTTCTTCGCGCCCTTCCTCGGTTGCGCGGCCTTTGCCCATTACGCGCTGCATTGGTCCTCGCAAAGCGCATGGCTGGCTGGAGTGGCGCTCTCCACGACCTCGGTCGCCGTGGTCTACGCAGTCATGCTGGAGCTCGGCCTCAACGTCACCGACTACGGCAAGATGCTTCTCGCGGCCTGTTTCGTGAACGACATCGGCACCGTGGTCGCCCTGGGCCTGATCTTCGCCCCGTTCACGTACCGCACGGCTGTGTTCGCGGGCGTCTGCGTGGTGCTCTTCGCCGGGATGCCCTGGGTGACGCCGCGCTTCTTCAAGCGCTATGGCGGGCGCCCCTCGGAGCTGGAAGCGAAGTACCTGCTGCTGCTTCTCTTCGGGTTCGGGGCGCTCGCCTCCTGGGCCGACAGCGAGCCGGTGCTGCCCGCGTACTTCATCGGGATGATCCTCGCGGGCACCGTGGGCAAGGACCACGTGCTCGTGCGGCGCCTGCGGACGCTCACCTTCGGGCTGCTCACGCCGTTCTATTTCATCCGCGCCGGATCGTTCGTCTCGATCCCGGCGGTCATCGCGGCCCCGCTCGTGTGCATCGCGCTGCTGGCCGTGAAGGTCGCCACCAAGTCGTTCGTGCTCGCGCCCACTTCGCGGGCGCTCGGCTTCCCGCGCAAGGAGACCGCCTACACGACCATGATGATGTCGACCGGCCTGACGTTCGGGACCATCTCGGCGCTCTTCGGGCTCACGCACGGCATCATCGACGACGCGAAGTACTCGTACATCGTCACGGCCGTCATCGGGAGCGCGGTCATCCCCACGGTCATCGGCAATGCTTTCTTCCTGCCGAGGCACCTGCTGCCAGCCAGCGCGCGCGACGGGCAGCCGCAACCACAACCGCGAGAGGCGAGCGCGCACGGGTAGGAGGCGACCATGCTCAAGAAGATCCTCGTGGCCTTCGACGGTTCCCCAGGTGCCCTCAAGGCCTTCGACTTCGCCGCGGACCTCGCCGCCGCGTTCCGGGGCGAGTTGCTGGTCGTGGCGGTCATCCGGCTGCCGGAGCCCACGACCAGCCTCGAGCTCGGCGCGGTGCTCGACAGCATGAAGGAGCAGTACGAGAGGGACTTCGCCACGCTGAGGTCTCGACTGGGCGACCGCGCCGCCCTTCGTACCAGTGTCGAGGTGGGCCATCCCGCCGAGCACATCGTGGCCGTCGCCGAGAGGGAAGGGGTCGACCTCATCGTGATGGGCCGGCGAGGACACACGGCGATCGCGCGCTGGATGTTGGGGTCCGTGTCGGAGCGCGTCCTTCGGTACGCGCACTGCCCCGTCACGGTCATCAAGTGAGGCGCGCGATGCTTGCGACCCCCGGCTGCCTGGGCTACCTGCAAGAGACACGGTGGTGGAGTCCACCGAAACCGCCGCCCCGCTGCTGGCGCGGGGCGACCAATGACTCCTGCGGACCCCCCCGTGGCGCCGTAGGAAGCATCCCAACGTCGGCGCCCCGGTCACTCGGAGGCAACGACGATGGCGAGAGTGCTTCTCATAGGGCTGGCGGGCTGCCTGGGAACCTTGTCCCGCTACGGCATTGGCGTGTGGGCAGGCAAGGCGCTGGGCACTGCGTTCCCGTACGGAACGTTCATCGTGAACGTCCTCGGGTGCTTTCTCATCGCGCTCATCTCGCAGCTGGCGCTCTCGACGACGCTCATTTCACCCACGTTGCGGCTGACGCTCACGACCGGGTTCATGGGCGGGCTGACGACGTATTCGAGCTTCAATTACGAGACGACGACCCTGTTTCGCGAGCGGGGCTTTGCTGCAGGCCTGACCAACCTCGGGCTCACACTGGTCACCTGCTTCGTGGCTGGGATGCTTGGTTGGATGGCCGCCAGGCGTCTCATCGCGCAGTGACGGATTGGAGCGCACCATGAGAGTTCTAGACGGAGAGCAGATGCTGGCCCGGATCTTCTTCGGGGAGGACGAGAAGTGGCACCACCGGCCGCTCGACCGAGTCCTCCTCGAGCGCTTGCGTCGCGAGGGCTTCGCCGGGGCGACGGTCTTCCGGGGCGTATCGGGGTTCGGCGCGACGAGCGTGATCCACACGGCGAACATCGTGGACCTCTCGGGCGATCTGCCGATCGTCATCGAGGTGGTCGATGACGAGGCGCACATGGAGAAGCTGATCCCGATCCTGGACGAGATGGTGACGGGAGGGGCGCTCATCACGATGGAGAGGGTTCGCGTCATCAAGTACGCGGCCGCCAAGCGCGGTTCGACGGTCCCACCACCCCCGCCGAGCTCCGTGCCCGGCAGACTGCCGAATCCGTAGCCATGCATCCCTGGCACGACATTCCGCTGGGCGCGAGCATCGAGACTGCGTTCCCCGCGGTCATCGAGACCCCGATGGAGTCCCGGGTGCAGTACGGCCTGGACCTGGTGACCGGTCTGCTGCGGGTCAAGCGCATCATCTTCAGCGCAGCGCACTACCCGGCCAACTACGGCTTCGTGCCGCGGACGCTCTCCGACGACGGTGAGCCGCTCGACGTCATGGTGCTCGGGCAGGACCCCATTCACCCGATGAGCCTCGTGCGCGCCAGAGCCATCGGGGTTCTGCGGATGGTTCAGAGCGGTAGGCGCGACGACAAGGTTCTCGCCGTCCACGTGGACGACCCCGTGTACGAGCCGTATCGCTCGTGGCGGGAGTTGCCCTCGTTCCGGCTGGCCGAGATCGAGAAGTTCTTCCGCGACTACCGGGCGCTCGAATCCATCGAAACGGCGACCTCGGGGTTCGGCGACCCCAGCGAGGCGATCGCGCTGCTGCGGGAAACGGCTGACCAGTACGCGGCCGCACGTGCGGCATGAGCGTGCCGCCCGTCGATGCCTTCGAGGCTCTCGCCGACGTGGCGCGTGAACTCGGCGACGATGCAGCGTCGGCCGACGTGCTCTCGCTCAAGCGCCGCGTCGACGAGGGGCGGTTCTTCGTCGCTTGCGTCGGACAGTTCAAGCGCGGCAAGTCGACGCTGATCAACGCCCTGGTGGGCGACGACATCCTGCCCATAGGCGTGATCCCCGTGACTGCCGTCGTGACGGTCGTGCGCTTTGGAGAGGCGCGGCGCGCCCGTGTGAAGACGAGGGCCGCGGACTGGATCGACGTCGCGCCCGAGCAGCTCGCGACCTACGTCGCCGAGGAGCAGAACCCGGACAACACGAAGCAGGTGGTCGCGGTCGAGGCCTACGTTCCGAGCGAGCTCCTGGCCACGGGCATGTGCCTCGTGGACACGCCGGGGCTGGGTTCCGTCCATGCGAGCAACACGGCGGCGACCCGGGAGTTCGTGCCGCACATCGACGCGGCCCTCGTCGTCCTGGGCGCCGATCCGCCGATCTCGGGCGAGGAGCTTGCGCTCATCGAAGAGGTCTCGCGCGAAGTGAGCCACCTCGTCTTCGCTGTCAACAAGGCGGATCGTCTGGAGGAGCCCGACGTCGCGCAAGCCCGCGCCTTCGCGAGCAAGGTCATCGCGCAGCGGCTCCGTGCATCGCCACCGGAGATCGTCGTGGTGAGCGCCCTAGAACGCCAGCGGGCAGGCCCCACCCGGGACTGGCCAGTGTTGGAGTCGAAGCTGCAGCAGCTCGCGCGAGAAGGGGGAGTCGATCTCGTGGTGACCGCGCGGCGGCGAGGGCTCGCTCGACTGGCCGCGCGCGTCGCTGCGGACCTGGCGGAGCACCGGGCTGCGCTCGAGAGGCCCATCGAGGAATCGGAGCAACGGCTCGCGACCATGGGGCGCGCGGTCGACGACGCGCAGCGAGCACTGCGCCAGCTCGAGTACCTCTTCCGGGCCGAGGAGGACGCGATTCGCCGGGCGCTCGAGGCTCGTCGCGATGCGTTCCTGAAGGAGGCGCAGCCCGGCGCAGCGTCGGACCTTCTCGCGCGCCTCCAGTCAGCCGAAGACGGGGTCGCTCCACGTCGACACGCGTTCGAGCTGGCGCAGACACTCGCGCGCGAGCGACTCGAAGCGTGGGCCCGCTGCGTGCGACCTGAAGCCGAAGAGCTGTACCGGCGCGCCACATCGCGGTTCGTCGCCCTCGGCAACGAGTTCCTGCAGCGCCTCGCGTCCACGGGCGACGAGACCTTCGCGACGCTACCTCGCGAGCTGGAGCCCGAGACCGGTTTCCGGACGGCGGCCCAGTTCTTCTTCACCGAGATGCTCACCCTGGCCGAGCCGAGCGCCGGCGCCGGTGTGCTGGACGCGCTGCGCAGCCGCGATCAGGCGATCCGCGCGGCCCACAAGCGAACGCTCCCGTATCTGGAGCACCTCCTCGAAACGAACAGCGCTCGCATGATGAACGACCTGGTGAACCGGGTGCGCGAGAGCGGAGCGCGCCTGCGCTCGGAGCTCGTGACCACCCTTCGCGCGGTGACGACGACGGCGGAGCGCGCCATCGAGCGCGCCCGCGCGTCGCGCGCCGCTGGGGAGGACGGGGTGCGCCGCGAGCTCGCGAGACTCGCGGATCTCGAAGAACGCATGCGAGCGGCGACTCGATGACCTTCGGTCCGTTCGCCCTCCCTGGCCAACTTCCGCCCAAGAAACTGAGGGCCGCTCTGATGAAACGAAGATACCTGCAGTCTCTCGCCGATGACGCCGTCCCGCCCGAGATCGCGATCCTCGACCGCATCCTCGGGGTCGCGTACACGCAGCTCGTGGCCGCGGCTGCGCGGCTGCGGATCGCCGATCACCTCGCCGACGTGTCGCTCACGGCCGTGGAGCTCGCGTCACGCACGGGCGTGAACCCCGATGCGCTCGCGCGAACGATGCGCGCCCTGTGTGCCATCGGCGTCTTCGAGCTGGGCCCTGATGCCCGCTTTGGACAGAACCGCGTGTCCTACGCACTGCGTTCCGACCATCCCTCACGGTCGCGCGAATACGCCATGCTCTGGGCGACTCGGTCCCTCGGACAGGCGTGGGCCGACTTCGACCAGACCGTGAAGACCGGCGAGAACGCGTTCGCGCGAGTCCACGGCGCCGACCTGTGGAGTTGGTTCGACGTGCACCCGGACGAACGCGAGCTCTTCGCCGACGCGATCGCAGGGCGAACCGCATTCGAGGCGCCGAGCGTCGCTCGGGCGTACCCGTGGGGCGAGGTGCAGCGGGTGTGCGACGTGGGCGGCGGCTCCGGTTTGCTCTTGTCCGAGGTGCTGCTGACGAAGAGCTACCTGAGCGGGGTCCTGTTCGAGCGACCTGGCCTGATCGAGTCCGCGCGCAAGCTCATGACGGACCGCGGAGTCGCCGACCGGGTGGAGCTCGTCGCCGGGGACTACATGACTTCCGTGCCCCTGGGGTGCCAGGCCTACCTGCTCAAGGGCGTGCTCCATGGTTGGGACGATGACCACTGCGTGCGCATTCTTCGCAACATCAGGGCAGCGACGAAGCCGGGCAATCGGGTCATCGTCGTCGATGCGTTCCTCGACAAAGGCGACCCGTTCGACGTCGTGTCCGATGCCGAGATGATGGTGCTCGGCACGGGGGGCCGAGAACGCACACAGAAGGAGATCATGGATCTGCTCGAGGAAGGCGGCTTCCGACCGAATCGAGTGTTCGATCTCGTGACGACCGGTGTCGTGGAAGGGGTGGCGCGATGATGCTGGTCGCGTCCGTGGAAGAACGTGCGCGGCGCTCCTCTCGGGTCGTGCGCGCGACCCTTCTCGGGCGGGAGCCCAGCCGACGGATCGCGGCGCGCTCGGTCGGGCATCGCATCATTCTTCTCGACCTCCTCGACGTGTGGGTCTTCGAGACGCGCGATCGCCTGCCGTCCGTACATTCGGTTCCCCGACCTACATCCCTGATTGTTTGGACGGTGTGCCGGATGCAGCGGGGCAGTCGTGCGCCGGGGGTCGAGCACGGTGCGTGTGTGGTGGTCTTTGTCTGCTCTGGTTGCGTCTGTGACAAAGACGCCGCGACCCGTTGGTTAACAGTCGACGGGCTCTGCCGCGTCTTAAGCCGGACCCGTTCATAGAAACCGCGCGTTTGGGGAGCCAGGCGCTCCAGAACGCGAACGCGACGGAGCGCCTTTTTTCGTAGGGGACGAGCGTCTGAGGGGGCGCCGAGACGGTCTGAAGCGGGCGTCCTCGGGCGTCTCGGGGACAGACGCGACGGGCGCGGTTAACAGCACGAAAGCCCCCTGCGCTTCGTCTCCGGTCGCTTCGTCGTGATGTCGGCACGCGAGAGACAGAGGAGGTCGTCGAGGTGCACGCCGATCTCGCGCTCAAGGACGCGGTGAGGTTTCTCATCCTGCATCACCTTCGCGCCCACCAGTACGACCCGTCCTGGACGGACGCCGCCGTTCGTCGGTTCGCGCGAATCGAGGAGCTTGCCGCGCGGGTCCAGAAGGTCGCCGAGGACGACGCGCGGATCCCGCCGCTCCCCGCGGGCGTTGGGGACGGGATCATGAAGGCGTTCGGCCTCGCACCGTCGCGCCTCGTCGGAGACATCAAGCGCGCGCTCGAGGACGCGATCGCCCGGGGAGAGATCTCACCTCACCAGCCGTGCGAGGCGTACGTGGCGTTCG
>Ga0335069_10000252_pt1 | contig 93897 bp, 119 predicted proteins | sample Lox_Sample_11_FD_206714 | JGI IMG/M metagenome (GOLD analysis project Ga0335069, IMG submission 206714) | Soil microbial communities from Loxahatchee National Wildlife Refuge, Florida, United States - Lox_Sample_1.1 | ecosystem: Environmental > Terrestrial > Soil > Wetlands | place: USA... | reverse complement strand
CCTGCGCCCCGGTTCCGCCGGTCGCGCCCTGAAGGCCCTGCGACCCCTGCGCGCCGGTGGATCCCTGAGATCCCTGGACGCCAATCGATCCTTGGGCGCCCTGCACCCCCGTGTCGCCCTGGTGCCCTTGCGCGCCGTCGTCGCCCTGGAACCCCTGCTGACCGACGTCACCCTGCGCTCCGGTGTTGCCCTGCGCGCCCGTCGATCCTTGCCGACCTTGAGCTCCTTGCGCGCCGGTGTCGCCCTGCGCGCCGGTGTCGCCCTGCGCGCCGGTGTCGCCCTGCGATCCTTGCGACCCCGTCGCGCCTTGCCGGCCCTGCGTACCATCATCGCCCTGCGCGCCGGTGTCGCCCTGCGCGCCCGTTGCACCGGCGGAACCCTGCCGACCTTGGAACCCCTGCGCGCCATCGGCGCCCGCCGCACCCTGCGCGCCCGTCGACCCTTGCCGGCCCTGCGCGCCCTGCGCGCCCTGCGGCCCGGGCGGCCCGCTCCCACCGAGCGGCTGCCACGCGATCGGCGAGATGCTCATCAGCGCGTACATCGCGCCCGTGTCGAGCGTGACGCCGACGCGCCACAAGTCGGCGGGCGTGAGCCCGTCCGACGTGAGCGGCTCGCCCGTCAGCGGGTGGAACGCGACGAGGTCCGCCGCGTTCGCGAACGTCCACGCGACGATCGAATGGACCCCGCCGTCGTTCTGGGTCTGCCGTGCGTGCCCGCTCACGGGTGCCTCACGGCCCCGCGAACAACGGATCGCCGATGCCCGAGTCTCCCGTCACCGCGAAGCGGTACGTGCCGTCGGGCGGCGAGCCGGTGTCGGCGACTTGGATGAAGAAGTTCAGCGACTCGGACTGCCCAGCCATCGGCGGCTGTCCACCGACGACGCCGATGAACGTGAGCTCGTTCACGGTGAGCGTGATCGGCGAGCTCGTGAGCTTGTACCAGTAGCCCGGTCCCGCTCCCTCCTTCGCCGGCTGCTCCTCGTACTGCCACACGTCGCACGCGAGCTGCGTCGCACCCATCGGTCCCGAGTACCCGATCGCGAGCCGGTTCAGCGGGCGGTCGATCCGGAGCGGCGCGCACAGCACGTTATCGGGCGTGATGTTCCCGACGGGGTCGGCATCGTCACCGAGCGCGACTCCCCCATCGGGCGGCGTGCCGACGTACCTGAAGAACACCAGCGGGAACTTCATGCCCGACAGGTTACTCCAGCGCGTGACACCGAGTCACGCCGCGCGGCTGTCACGCCTTCTTCTTCGCCGCTCCCGACATTCCCTGCGCGCCCTGCGCGCCGACGGAACCCTGCGGCCCGACGTCGCCTGCCGGTCCCTTGTCGCCGATGCGGCCCGGCTCGCCCTGCGACCCCTGCGCGCCGACGTGACCCAATCCCTGCGCGCCCTGGTGGCCCTGCGCGCCGACGTCGCCCTGCTTACCTTGCGCGCCTTGCGGCCCGGGCGGCCCGCCACCACCGAGCCCGAGCCACTGGATCGGTGAGATCGACACGAGCATGTGGGCGCCGATCGGCGCGTCGCACAACGCGATCTTCCCGACGTCGCCCGGCCCGAGCTGCTTCGCTTCGATCGGGTATCCCTCGTACGGCTGGAACACCGCGAGGTCGTCCGCCTTGCGGAACCGCCACGCGACCGCCGTGTGGATCCCGCCCTTCGTCGTGTGCACGTCGTGCCGAGCCATCTCGCGAAAGCATGCGCGCCCGGCGGCGCGAGCGTCAACCGTAGACGAGCCCGCCGGTCACGTTGTTTCGACCGGTCGGGTTCGGCCCCGACCCAACCGTGATCGATCCCGCGAGCGCGGGCGTGCCGTCCATCGTGTACCAGAAGAGCTTCCGCTCGCCGGTGTCGTTGTCCTGCCCTGGGAAGAACGCGACGCGCGCGTCGGTGAGCGCGGGCGGGTGCGGCGCGGAGAACTGCGCGTCGTACCCGGTGCCGACGAAGTCGGGGATCCCCGTCGCGCGCGGCAGCCGCACCGGATGAAAGGGCGTCACCCCGTCGAGCTGCACCATCCAGAAGGAGTCCGTCGACGCGTCGTACGCGCCGCCCATGTTCGTCACCGGGTCGGAGTTGCCGACGTGCCCTACCATCGCGAGCGTCGACGGATCCCACGTGTTCAGCCCGCCGTCCGTGTTCGAATAAAACTTCCCGGCGGACTCCACCCACTCGAGCATGAAGAACGAGAGCCCGTTGATGTCCGCCGCCGGGCTCGCCGTCGACGCGACGATCGCCTCGTGGCTCGGTCGCGGATCGATCTTCAGGATCGAACTCCCCGAGGTCGACTCGCACAGCGCGTAGAGGAACCCGTCGAGGAAGAGCATCGCGCCGCACACCATGGTCACCGCGTCCACCGTGAGGTCGAACACTAGCGGCCCGGCGAGGAGGTTCAGCGGGTCGAACGCATACAGGAAGCCGTCCGCGATCGTCACCCATACGCGGCCCGTCGCCGGGTCGACCGAGCCCTTCGCGAACGTCTGCAGTGAGAAGCCCGTCCACGTGTACACATCGCTGTTCAAGTCGAGCGTGCGCGGCGCGACGCTGAACGTCAGCGGCACCTCGGTGTCGTCGTCTCCACCGACCCACAGCTGCCCCTGCGTCCCGAGCACGCCAGCCACACACCCGAAGAGCCCGCCGGGGTAAGCATCCGACGAGTCCAAGAGCGACACGGCGAGCGTCGGCGCGCCGGCATCGTCGATCACGTACCGCTCGATCACCGAGTTGTTGTCGGGCCCCCCCTCGAGCGGCCCGAGGAAAAGGAACAACGACTTCGAAGCGATCGTCGGCGACACGATCGGAGGTTTCAGCGGCGCGAGCTTGGCAACCGGCAGCTCCTCGCCGAACCCGGGCGGGATCGCCTTGCGGTGCATCGGCCCGTCGAGTTTCGTCGTGAGCGGGCACGCGGCGAGCACGATGACCTCGTCGACGCCGAGCACGTTCGCGACGAGCTTCACGACGGACGGCGTGATCGGCTGGACGCCCTCGTCGACGCGCTTCAGGAACAGCGGCTGCACGCGCGCGCGGGCAGCGACCGCGGCGAGCGTCGTGCCCTTCGACAGCGCGAGGTCGGCGAGCCGCATCGCGCGCTCAGAGCTTCCAGCCGCGGATCTGGAGGTTCTGCGTGTCGCGCGTCAGCGCGCCGCCCGTGATCGGCGTCGCGCCCCACTGGATCACGAAGTACAAGTTGTCGTCCGCGTAGCCGTTCGAGCTCCCGAACACCGCTCGCGGGATCCACTGCTCGAACCCGACCAGGGCGAACCCGCTCGCGTCGAGCAACATGAACTGCACGCCGCCCGCGTAGACGCCGATCAGCTTCGCGTTCGCGAAGTCCGACCCCGCGTAGATGCCGATCTGCGTCGTGAACAGCACCGACTGCCCTGCCGTCCCCACGATGCGACACGCCGCGTTGAACTTGACGGCCTTCGCGCCCCGCGGGAAGTGCGTGCCGTTCACTAGCGAGTAGTTATCCTCCGCGGTCGTGCTCGCCGTCGGCGCGGGCCCCTGCAGGTAGGCGCCGTTCCCGGGCATCGTCTCGCCGCCGGAGATCGTGATCGCGAGCGGCACGGGGCCGCCGCCGATGTCGCCGCAGATCCCGGCGGCGAGCACGACGCCCGGCTGCGCGCCGAGGATCCCCGTCGCGGGCGGCGGCGTGACGTTGCCGAACCCGAGATCGGTTGCCGCCCCGAACTGGTACGCCGCGAGGATCCCGCGCGGCCCGTTCGGCACGCGAGCGAGCGGGAAGGCGTTGTACTGCACCCACCGCGGCAACCCGCCCGGGAAAATCGCCCACAGGTACCACGGCGTCAGCGACGTGAACGACGACCCGCCCGCCTGGTTCGCGGCAGCCTGCACGTCGATGCCGATCGCGCCGCCTGCCTTGTACATGCCGAAGCGGCTGTTGATGATGCCCGAGATCAGCGTCTTCGTCGTGTCGGTGAAGTCGTTCGAGTTGAGGTAGCTCTCGAGCTCGATCGGCTGCAGCACCGACTGAATGTCGGTACCCGCCGCGATACGGTCCTTCACGAGCGGGCGCACGTCCCAGAACGTGCAGTCGTCGACGCTCGTCGCCGTCGACGGCACCGACACCACGCACAGCGGCAGCCATCCTTGCACGTTCGCGGGAAGTCCCGAGCCCGGCGTGCCGGCGCGCACGCGGTACGAGAGCCGCCCTTCGGTGACCTTCGTCACGGTCACGGGCAAGAAGACGCCCGTCGACGGGTCGTACACGTCGCGCGAGTCGGTTTCGAGGATCGACGTCGTGCGCTGGCACTCGATCACGTCGAGCCGGATCGACCCCGAGCCGGCCCCGATCACGAGTGAGCCGGCGAGCTGCACGCCCGGGTCGACGACGAGCTTCGCGCGCGAGTCGTCCGGGTTCGGCGGGTTCGGGTCGGAGCTGCCCGCCTGCCCATCCGGGTCGTCAAGCCACACGTTCCCGGGCGACACGAGGAGGTTCAGCGACGTCGGTTGCGGCAGCACGACGAGCCCGTCGATCACGTCCGCGCGGAGCGGCGTGCCGACGGCCGCGCCGTCTTGCAGCGTCGTGTCGACGTAGCTGCCGAACTCCTGCACGCCGCCGCCGCCGGTGAACACCGCGTTTCGGTTCGAGAGCAGCCGCCGCGCGAGCTCGGCGCGGTCATACTGAAGGAACGCCTGAAGGCGATTGATGTCGTCCGAGACCGCGCGCTCGCGCGTGTTGATGACTTCCAGCTTTCCGCCGCCGCCGCTCATGGTGTTGCTCCTTCGCCGAACTCTACAGGGCCCCGTACCGATCCGCGACCAGGTCGAACCCGACGCCCGCCGCGCGCGCGTTGTCGATCGAGTCCCACACCGCGCGGCTCATGTACGCCGCGGTCGCCGGGAACCCGTCGAAGAAGCTCATCAGCGGCGCGTCGTCGAAGAAGTTCATCCCACCGAGATCGTAGGCGAACCCAAACTCGCCGATGCCCGTCCGCGGCAGGCCGATCAGGAAGAACGCGCGGGACTCGAGCAGGCTCAGGTACAACTTATACCGGTCGCGCGGGCGCACCGCGAAGTCGAGGTCGTAAGCGTACGCCGCGGGGCCCGACAGGTCGGTCGTGTCGTAGAAGAACCCGGGGAACCGGTCGGCGATGTCGCCCGCCTCGCGCAGCACGCCCTCCAGCCCGTACTGCGACAGCACCCGGTTCGCGGCGCGCACGACCGCGTTCGGCGAGACCGTGTCCGGGAGCTGGTCCACGCGCTCGCGGTAGGTGACGTCCTCCTCGCCCGGCGCTCGACCGACCCCGCGCTCCTCGCCGATCATGTCGAGTTCCGGGTTCGCCCCGTCGACGGGGCTCGCCGCGTTCGTGCACGACACGCCGAGGTCGGACCACTCGAGGAGCTGCCACGTCGCGCCCGCGATCTCGGCGGTCATCGCGGCGTCGCGCGTGACGACGTCGATCGTCGCGACGGCCCCCGACTGCGCGCCGACGATCGCGCCCGGCGCGATCGCCCCCGCGATCGCCTCCCACACGACCCACCCGTCGGCGGCGTGCCGCACGACCGCGCGCGCACCCGTCGCCGCCTGATCGATCTCCTCGCCGAGCGTGAACGTGCCGGCGATCGACGGCGCCGAACCCCACCCGACCGCGTCGAGCGCGACCGAGCCGAGCGGCGATGCGCCGTCGGGCGGCGAGTAGGCAAGCACGCGGCGGAGTTGCCCCGCGTTCGCCCCGAAGGTGATCTGCACGTACTGCCCGACGGCCGCGGGCGGGATGATGTCGCCGCGCGCAAACGAGAGCCGGTTCGACGCGGCCGCTGGCGTGATCGTCCCGTGGATCCCGCGCTGCGCCGTCGACCCGAGGTCGATCGCCGTGATGCTGTCAGGCGGCGGCGCGTTGTACCCGAACCCGGGGCGCTCGGAGAGGCACGACGCGATCGCCGACGTCGCGCCCGGCGGGATGCACAACGGCGCGCCGTCGATCGTGTACCTCCGCCCGGTGCCGACCACGACGCCGCCGTCGACGCCGTAGTCGTTCGCCTGCTCCTCGAAGAACACCTGCCCGGCGAACATCAGGAGCGGCTGCGACGCGTTCCCCGTGCGCGACACCTCCACGTCGACGGACGCGCGCCGCGCGCCCGACGCGGGCGGGTAATCCTGCCCCGACCACGGCCGCGCGTAGAACGCTTGAAGCGACCGCTCGATCGCGACGGACGCGCGCGCGAACTGCTCCGCCGCCTGCTCGATCGCCTCGATGCCGCTGTCGGGGTTCTCGAGCAGCGGCTGGCTGTACGACGGGTCGACGACCGCCTTCCACAGCGCCATCAGGTCGTCGCGGGTGAACGGGGTCGCCATCGTCAGACCAGCACGACGTCGGAGAGCCGGCAGCGGAGCGTCTTGCCGAAGTCGGGGATCAGGTCACCGACGGGCTCGGCGATCGTGCCGTCGACGGGCACGAGCCCCGCATCGCGGTACCGCGCGAGCACTGCGGAGAGATCGGCGCGCCGGAGCGCCTGGTTCGCGCCGAGCGAGTTCACGAACTCGACGACGGCGGCTCGGATATCGTTCGAGAGCGTCGACGTGTCGACGCCCGCGCGGAACGTGAGCGCCAGCCGCACGGTGATGATCTGCGGCTGCGAGCCGAGCACGATCACGGTGATGCCCGCCGCGCGGTAGTCGAGGAGCCCCTGCTCGATGCGTGCGGCGAGAACCCGATTGCACTGCCCTGCACCGTCGGCGGCGACGAGCGTCACGATGCGCGCGGGGCGCCCCGTCGGGTCGAGCTCCTCCATCGCGAACGCGCTGTCGACGCCGGGCACGGCGAGCGCGCCGAACGCGATCGCGCCGACGGTGCCGCGGCGCGCCGCCGACCAGAAGTTGCGCGCGCGGTTCCGGTAGTCGGGGTCGGTCTCGCGGTCCGCGCCGCCCGACATCGGCAGCGGGTTGTTCGGCTGGATCGTCGGGTCGAACAAGATCCCCGGGTTCGACATCGCGACGACCTGGTTCGCCCCGACCTGGAACGCCGCCCCGGCCTGCACCGCGCGCACGTCGACGGACACGCCCGACGTCGTCGAGGCGTCGAAGGAGCCGGCCGTCAGCGACACGTACTCGACGCCGCCGCGCGTCGTCATCTTCGTGCCGAGGTCCACGGTGCCCGCGCCCGCCGTGGCGACCGCGCGCGCGAGATCCACGGACCCGACCGCGGGCGCCGCGCCCTTCCGCGGCAGCTGGTAGCGGTCCATCACGACGCGGTCGAGCTGGTCCCCCTCCGCGTCGAGCGTCAGGTTCCGAAGCCCGTCGGCGAGCTGGCGCGACACCTGCTGCGCCATGAACGACGTCGCGCCGACGAACACGTTCGCATCGGATCCCTGCACGTCGATCACCGCGGGGTCGATGTTCCTCGCGCGCGAGATCACGTAGCGCCGGCCGATGCCGTAGAAGTCGAGCCTGCTCGGGATGTCCATCAGCCGATCTCCACCGGCACGTCGAACCCGACCGGCTCCGTTGAGAAGTTCACGCGAGCGCGCACGCGGTAGAACGTAACATCGCCGACGGTCGTGAACTGCACCGTCACCGAGAGCGTCTCGGGCTCGAGCATGATCTGCTGCTCCGCGATCGCCGCGAGCCGCTCGCGCGCGCCCCTCCGCGCCTGCCGCTTCACCGCGCTGACGAGCCCGACGCCGTAGCCCGCGAGGTGCGCGAACCCGTCCGTGATCGACGTCAGCCGGCGGTACACGCGCTTCCGGTACGAGCTCAGCGGCGAGTCCGACGCGTAGTCGCCGGTCGGCGCGACGGGGAACGTCCCCAGCGCCGCGTTCGGATTGACCGCGTGGAGCCCGAGGAGATCCGCGCGCGTCTGCGGGTTCGCGATATCACTCGACGCGACCTGGTTCGACGACACCGCCGGTAGGATGCCGGCGCGCGCACCGTCGAACACCGCCGACGAGCCGGGCCGGAGGAAGGATCCGAGCCGCGACACGAGCCCGACGGCCGTCACCCGGTACTGCGCCGGCCATGCCGTCATCGGGCGATCGACGAACACGTCGATCTCGGTGCTCACCGAGCCCGGGTCGGCGGCGAGCTCGACCGCGGCGGGCATCACCGGGCGGCACGGCTCGCCGTCGATGCCGACGCCGCCGACCACCGCGACCGAGTACCGGTCGACGCGGGCCGCGTCCGTCGGGCCGCCGAGCCCCGTGAAGAGCGGTTGCGTCGTGAAGTAGAGCCGGATCACGTTCTCGCGCACGGCCTGCGCGCGAAGGAGCCGGAACGGCGGCGCGCCGCTGCCCCACGGGGATGCGCCCCAGGAACCTCCCCCCCAACCGGAGGGAACAGTGGCGACGGTCATCGCCTGCGAGCATACCAGCGAGGCGCTCAGGCGGCGTAGGGCGTGTCGCCCGAGGAGTACCGGTCGGAGCTGCCGGCGTAGCGCCCGCCGTTCGTGCCGCCGTCGTTCACCGCGTGCTGGCCGAGGAACCACCGCGCGCCGCCCGTGAAGTGGATGTCCTGGAAGTGGGTCCAGTCGATGTTCACGGTGTTGTTCTTCGCCTTCGAGAGCGTCGCGGGGACGCCTCCGATCGCCGACTTGATCGTGTTGAGGTTCGACGACGTGCCCATGCAGATCAGGTCGTTCAGCGTCTGCGTCGTGGTCTGCTGGATGAGCAGCGTTCGAGGAGCGCCGTCCAGCTCGATGTTGTTGAACGTGTTCGAGCTTATGATCTCGAAGGCTCCCGTCCCTGCGCCGGTGCCGAAGGTGACGTTGTAGTAGGTGAACCCGCCTCCATCGAAGTTCGTCTGAGAGCTCGACGTCGTGTTCAGGACGATCGTCGAGGTGCCCGCGTTGAACGCCATCGTCCCAGGGCTCAGAGCGCAGTTCCAGATCGTGGTCCCGCCTCCCGTGAGGGTGACGACGGAGGAGCCGAGGTTGAAGGCTCGCGTGGTCGCGCCGGTGAAGCCGAGCGCGACTCCCGTCACGAACATCGCCTGGTTGTTCGTGTTGAAGGTGCCGCTGACGAGGAGAAGCGTGACGGTCGAGAGCGTCGTCGCGGTGAACGTGTCGGCGAGCTGGACCGTGCCCGTGCAGCTAATGTTGATCGTCTTGTTGAAGCCGATCCCGTTCGAGGTGATCGTCTGCGTCCCGGTGCCGTTCATGACGAGCGCGCCGCTGTTCGTGTTCGTCATCGACGCGGACATCGTCAGGTCGCCCGAGATGGATCCTCCACCCGTGCCGCTCCACGTGCCGGTGAACCCGGTGAAGTTCAGGTTCCGACAGACCCACACTGCGTTCCCAAGCCATCCCCCGCTGTGGTTCGTCACGAAGATGTCCCGGAACGTCGGGCTACCGGTCCACACCCACTGATCCGTGGACGTACCCGAGTATTCGACGTCGTTATACGTGAGGCTCCCAGTCGCGAAGGAGATGTTCCCCGTCGACGAGCCGCGGAAGACGATCCGAGAGCCAGTGCTCGTGAACGCGAGCCCGGTCGTCGTCGAGAGTTGCCACGCGGTGGTGACCGTCGTCGGCACGAGCGTGATCGTCGAGTTCGTGATGTCGAGCACGCGGGTGTTCGTGTTGCTGCTGCTGAGCGTCGTGCACTGCACCGCATAGCCCAAAGTCGAGAAAGATCCATTGGTCAACGTGATCGTGCTCGTCGACGTGAAAGCGTCGGCGAGTTGCCACACGCCGCCGACACCGTCGAAGGTGACGGTGCTGATCAGTACCTTTCCAGCGCTCGTGATGGTGCGAGTCGTGCCGGTCGTGTCGTTGAACTTGAGCGGCGAGGTCATCGCGCCCGCGATGCTCATGCCGGTGACCATCGTCAGCGAGCCGCTGATGTTCACCGTTCCGGTGCCCGTCCATGAGCCGGTGAAACCGGTGAAGTCGAGGTTCCTCGATTGCACGCAGCCCTTGAACGAACCACCGCCAGTGACCGAGACGCTCACATCGCGCGCGCCGAAATTGGTGGCATCAAAGTTCCCACTCCCCGTGCCGGTGAAATGCACATCGCCGACCGCGACTCCTGCCTGAGTCGCTACTAGACGATTGTTGCTGTCGGCGCTGTTGTCGAAAATCAACAACGAACTGGTGACGGTGATCGACCCGTTCGTGAACGGGCTCATGTTCCAAACCGTGCCCGAGCCGACGACCGTCCACGTGGCGTTCGTGAGATCGAGAGAACGCACGTTCGACGTGTTGGAGACGAAAGACAGCATCTGTGCCGTCACGCCGGCCGAGCTGAGCCCGCCCGCGGTGAGGTTCACGCCGCTCGTCGTGATGAACGCGTCCGCGAGCGTCAGCGTCCCACTGGCCTTATTGATCGAGACCAGCGTGGCCAGCTGGACGCCCGCCGAGGTGAGTGTTTGCGCGCCGGTGCCGTTGAACGTGAGCCCGCCCGTGAAGGTCGTGGTCATCGTGCCGACCATCGTCAAGTTGCCTGAGACGTTGACAGGCGATGCGCCACCCCAGATCCCGACGAAGCCGGTGAAGTCGAGGTTCGTGAAGCTGGAGCCACCAGGATTGAATTGCCCACCAGCCGTCGGACTCTTCACGAAGCAGTTTCGGAACGTCGGCGAACCGGTGCCCGAGATCGTGAAGGTGTGCCCGCCCGTGGTGAACTCGACGTCGTCGAAGACGAGCGCGCCACAGTTCATCTGGTTGTTACCGGTCGTCGCGTTGAAGCTGATCTTGGAGGAACCGCCCGTCGTGAGCGTCAGCGACGAGACGGTGTTCCACGAGCCGCCGGTGCTGTTGCCGGTGATCGTGATCTGGGAGTTGCCGAGCTTCGCCGTGCGCGTGCCCGCGCCGGAGCTGTCGAACTTCACCATCGTCGCAGCGACGGAGTTGAAATCGAAAGTGCCGGTGGTGAGCACCACGCCACCGGCGGCCGTCGAGACGAAGGTGTCAGCGAGCTGCCACATGCCGCCCGCGCCGTTGAAGGTGATGGTCGAGAGGAAGGTCTGACCGGCGCTCGTGATCGAGTTCGTCGACCCGCTCGTGTCGTTGAACGTGATCGCGCCCGTGTACGAGAGCGTCATCGTCACGACGAGCGTGAGCCCGCCCGTGATGGCGAGCGCCGACGACCCCGTGAACGTGCCGGTGAAGCCCGTGAAGTTGAGGTTCAAGCACGCGGCGGAAGCGTTGACCGTCGCCGTGCCCGCGCCGCTCGACGCGGTGAAGTTCGCGTCCTGAGTCGCGTCGGGGACGGACGCGCCGGAAGTACCACCGTCGGTCGTCGACCAGTTGGTGGTGCTGTTCCAGTTGCCCGTGCCACCGGGGACCCAGTAGCGCGCCACGCCTACCTCACGTCACGGTGCCCGCGGGGATGTCGCCGCGGGCGATCAGGAAGGCGTAGATCGTTTGCTTGAAGTCCTCGTAGTGCGAGAGCCCCTGCGTGACGGGCGAGCCCATGAGCTTCAGGAGTTCGGCGCCCGCGATCTGAAACGACGTCGTCGAGACGCTCGTGAACTGGCCCTTGTCGTCGCGGTAGCCGCGCTCGAGCTGGCCGTTGATGCGCGTGCTCGCAACGTCGTTCGGCGGGAGGCCGATCGTGAGCTGCGTGATCATGAACGTGTCGAGCACGCGGGACTCCTGCACGGGCGGCTGCGGGATGTCGATGGTCGTGGTCTCGGTGACGTTGTCGGCGACGATGGGCATGGCGGGATCCTAACTCACGGCAGGCGCGTGTACGTGACCTTGCATTCGAGGAGCCGCACCGTCGCGGCGAGCGTGTCGGCGCCCGAGCCTTTGCGCTCGATGCGAAACTGCATGTGGCACCCGGCGCCGGGGGTGCCCGAGGGCGTGATCGCGGCGGTCGCCGTGGTAATGTTCATCACCAGCTGGCCGTTGTTCGCCTTCGTCACCTCCTGCACGGTGCCGTAGGCCTGATCCCACGTGTCGCCGTCGGCGTACGCGCGGCACGCGAGCCCGAGCACGCACGGGTCCGTCGCCGAAGAGTTCGCCATCCAGTAGAAGACGGCCGTGAGCGTGCCGCCGTCGTAGTCGGACGGCATCGCCATCTGGCACTCGAAGAAGCTTTGCGTCGCGGTGAGGAAGCGCGCCGTGAACGTGTTGACCTTGTTCGTCGTCGACTCAGTCTGCTGCTGCGACTCGTTACCGCTCGTGAGCGAGCTCCACCCGCCCGCGGAGCTCAGATTGATCTGCCCGATGGCGCTCACGCCCTGGAAGCCCTGGAACCCCTGCGATCCTTGAAGCCCTTGATTGCCCTGCGACCCCTGCGCGCCGACTGATCCCTGCGCGCCCTGCGCGCCCTGCGCGCCTTGCACGCCCTGCGCTCCGACGACGCCCTGCGACCCCTGCGCGCCGACGTCGCCCTGAAGCCCCTGCGCGCCGGTGTTCCCCTGCCGACCTTGGAAACCCTGGAAGCCGGCGCTCCCCATGTCGCCCTGCGCACCCTGCGCCCCCTGCGGGCCGCCCGGCGTGCCCGGGACCCCTTGGGCGCCGGTGCCGCCCTGCGCGCCCACGCCGCCCTGGGAACCCTGCGCGCCCGGCGTGCCTGCCCCGCCCTGCGCTCCCTGCGTGCCCGCCGCACCTTGGGCACCCGTCGCGCCCGGGCCGCCCTGCGCGCCCTGCGCGCCCGGCCCCGACCCGAGGTTGATGATCAGCCAGCGACCGGGGTCGGTCGGCCCGAGCGCATCCGGCTTGATGACCGTCGCGCCGTCGTCCGTCGCCGTCGACGACGGATCCCAGTAGTACACGTTCCCGCCGAGGAGCCCGGCGAGCTGGCCCGGGCGGAACTGCTCGACGGGCCCGAGCGCGCGGAGCTCGGCGGCGTTCTGGGAAGCGCCGGCCTGCCTGACGTTCCCGCTGAAGAACGACTCGGCCATGGGCTCACGGTTGCAGCGCGTAGTGAACGACGAACGCCGTGTCGAGGTCGGCGTCGGTGCCGCCGACGTCGGAGCGGTGCAGCGTGAAGCCCGTGGTCGTGATGTTGTCCGCGTACGCCATGCCGGCCGCGCCGATCGGCACCGGGATCACGGAGTAGTCCGCGGTCTGCATCGGTCGAACGAACACGATGTCGACGGTGCCGGTCGCCGTCCACGTCGCGGTCGCCACGTTGAACCCGTTCACCACCGACGCGGGACCGCCGCCCGGGATCGCGACGCGCGCGTGCGCCCACCCCTTGCCCTGGTACATCCGCTCGAGGACGTCCCAGATCCGATACCACTCCCGGCTCCATCCCTCGGTGTTGCCCGTCGGCTGGAGCGCGTCCGGCACGTTGTGCTGGAGCTGCTCGGCGTACGCCATCAGCCGGCGGGGGAGCTCGCCCGGGTCGGTCGCGAGCGCGCCCTGCAGCGCCGTCGCGAGGTCGCCCGCGTAGAACGTGATCTGCGCGACGTCGTCCTCGGTCGCGCCGAGCCCCTGCCCGCTGTCGACCGCGACCTGCACGAGGTACGTGCCTCGCACGTCGACCGGGTCGACCAGCGTCACGGCCGACGTCGACGCCGTGAACGCCGAGTTCGCGAACGCCTCCGCCGCGATGTCGATCGGCTTCGAGATGAATGTCCACAGGTACTTCGAGAACGGCCCCCCGATCGCTTCGAGCTGCACCGGAAGCCCCGTCACGAGATCCTCGCGCGCCTGGCCGGGCGGGGTGACGGGCGCGCCGGACTGGCTGATCAGGATCTGAAGCGACATCGCCCCGGAGACTACCAGCCCGCGGCCGCGGCTTCACGCATCGTGCAGGCGCCCGTGGCGGACGAGGTTCTTCTCCTCGCGATCCTGCAGCTGCACGCACAGCCCGGCGCGGCACAGCGCGCAGCGATCGTCGGGCAGGTCGACGCGGTCGCCTGCCTGCTCGTGGAAGATGTCGTCGAGTTCCACGTACTGCGGGAACATCACCGCGCCGCGGATCTCCACCACGGGGCCACCCTCGCCGACGGTCCATGTGGTGGCCTCCACGCGCCACGCATCACGCCGCATCGGCGAGACCCTCGCCGTACTCGGGGTCGGCGTCCTTGTCGATCGTGCTCACGCGGCCGCCGCCGAACCCGAACGACGCCGACAGCGGGTTCGACAGGTCGCAGTTGAGGCGGATCAGGAAGTTGAACGTCGGCGGGAACGCGAACGGCGGGAAGCCCGGCAGGCGGAAGCCGAGGAAGTAGCTGAACGTCGGGATCGTGAAGCCGCACAGCGACGGCCCCGACGGCGACGGTGCGAAGCTCGCGCCTCCCGTCACGCCCGCGCCGGTGTCGTTCCCGGGGGGCGGCGCATCGAGCGGAGGAGCGAAGCCGGCCATCGGTCGATCTTACTTCATCCGATGAACAAGCCCGGGGAACCGACACCGGGCGCGACCTGCCCGGTCGGCGATGCTTGCTTCTGCGGCATCGACGCGAACGCCGCGAGGAGCGCCGACAGCGTGCCCGAGTCAAGCGCCGCCAGCACGCCAGCGCCTGACGCCGCGAGCGCCGCCGCCATCGGCGCGACCGTCGACGCACGGGTCATCAGCGCCGCGAGCGTCGCGCCCGACAGCGGCCCGGGCGACGCCGTCCCGATCGCGGCGCCGAGCGTCTGCATGAAGTTCATCAGCACGAGCAGCATCGCCTCCGTGCTCATCGCGTGCTCGCCAGGCGCGTTGCCCGCCGTGCCGATCGCGAGCGCGTCGGGCACGCCGATCAGGCTCGGGTGAGTCGCCGTGTTCGACAGCGTGACGTTCAGGTCCTTCACGCGGAGAAAGAAGAGCTCGTCGGTGAGGTTCAGCTGAAGCATCACGTCGGCTTCCGCGTTCTGCACGCCGATCAGGTCGGGCCCCATGCGGAACCCCGCCGCGGGCGCTGCCGGGTCCGTCGCGTCGCCCGCGCGGATCGTCACGACGCCCGCCTCGTCGATCGACAGGAAGCCGCCGGTCGACGCCGACCGGAACATCAGCGGCCCGTCGTACTCCTCCACGTACGGTGTACGCGTGCGCTTGAACGCGAAGTTGTTCTTCGTCGGGTCCTGCCCCGCGACCGAGTCCATCGGGAACGGGTCGAGCTGCCCGTTCAGCTTGCCGATGATCACGGGCCCCGCGCGCGGGCTGCCCTCCGGCACGACGACGATCACCTCGTCGTTTGTCAGGAACGGGTGGTACTCCGCCTCGCCGTTGCCGGCGATCCGCATGGCCACGCGGCAGTAGGCCGGGATCAGGTCGGGCTGCAGCATCACCCGCACGAGCACCTGGCCCTGGTCCTTGTCGAACGTCACGCACGGCTCGCTGTCCGTGCCCTCGACCACGCCGTAGCTGACCCACACGCGGCGGGCGTTCGGCGTCTCCATCTCGCGGCCGAGGTCGGCGAGATTCAACGACCCGACGTGGCGATAGCGCTGGCGCCTCATCCGAACTGATCGTCCACGCTCACGACCTGAGCGCGGTCCTCCTGCGTCCCCTCGAGCTGGTCCGTCGTGATCTCCTCACCGTCGGGCAGCGTCTTGTCGACGCTCACCACGACGTAGTTCACCGCCGCGATCTTCACCACGACGGTCTTGTCGTTGCTCCAGTCCGTCGACATCTGCCGCGTGCGGAACGTGTTCGGGAGTGCGATCCGATCGCGCGCGGCGACGTACGCCGCGGCGAGGTCCGACTTGAACCCGAGCGCGACGAGCTCGTCGGCGGTCGCCGCCGCGAGCTTCTGCACCGTGCTCGCCGTGTCCGAACGCACCACCTCGATCTGCACCGGGTCGCCCTCCTCCAGGTCGAGCACGTCGGGGTCGAGGTTGTCGCCGCCGAACGACCCGAGGTTCACCGTCTCGACCGTCGCGACGATCTCATTCCGGTTCCGCGACTCGTAGTGCGCTTGGGCGATCACGCGCAGCGTCTCCGGGTCGCTCACGCCCTGCACGCGCACCACCTCGAACTTCAGGTCGGCGCCCTCCCCCGGCAGGAGCGACTTCACGCGGTCGTTCCGGTCCGGGTACCGGATGTAGATCGTTTTCTTCCGCGCCGTGTCGTAGCTCCGCACCTCGAAGTTCGTCGGCGCGCGCTTCGCATAGCCGCGCTCGATCGCGAGCGACCGCACGTTCGCGCCGTAGCCGTACATCCGCGCGCGGAGCACGAGCGGGTCGCCCCCCGACTGCTCGATGATGCGGCCCGTGAACGGGTCGCCCTCGCGCACGAAGTCGCCCTGGTAGAGCGTGCGCGGCCGCTGGATGACGACCGTCGTGTCGACGACGCGAATGATGTGGCCGATCATCCCGGCGACGTCCGTCAGGTAGTCCCACACCGACACCTTCTGCGTCTGCGTCCCCTGGAGCGGCCCCTTGCCCGGGCGCTTCGACGTCTCCGACAGCGCCTTCGACAGGAGCGGGATCACGCTGCGCTGCACGCGCGGGCGGTACTCCACGGAGAAGCCGACGAACTGCGGGAACGACGCGAGGTAGTTCGCGATCGCCTCGTCGATCGGGCGGTCGGCGGCGACGAACAGCTGCGACGGGTGGTCCTGGTCGATGAACCGCCGCGTGTTGTCCGTGCACTCGAGCTGCACCGTCGCCGAGTCGTCGTCGAGCTGCATCGCGTCCGTGTCGACCCAGCCAGAGAAGCGCTGGTTCGACCGCGTGCGCCCGAGCGAGTCGACCCACGTGTCGGGGATCGTCAGGTACGGCATCGCCTGGCCGAGCACCGTGGAGTTCGGCCGCATCTGCCCCTCGGCGCCGCGCGCCGCGTCCTCCGCCGAGATGCACCCGAGGAAGTACTTCACCGCGCACGCGCGGATCGTGCGCGGGTCGAACGGGAAGTCGGCGAACGACACCGTGCACGTCAGCTTATCGGCGAGTCGGATCCCGTTCCGCTCGTGGCGCGCTGAGATCGGCACGACGCCGTCGACGACGTGCGTGAGCCCGTCCGAGCTCGTCGTCTGGTCCTGCGGCCCGCCGATCCCCGTCGCCGGGTTCGTGCCCGGCTGCACCAGCGTCAGCACTCCGTCGTTGTTCACGACCTTCAGCCGCCCCGGCGCGCCCGTGTCCTTCGAGCCGCCGCGGAGCGTCGGGATGCGCGCAGGAACCGCCGGAGTCCCTGGATCGCCGTAGTCCTCGAACCGGATCAGGAGGCGTAGCCGCGCCCTCGGGTAGTAGCTTTGCTCGGGCTGCCGGTACACGTCACGTGCTCCCGGAGAGCGCGTCGATCACCGCGCGCGTCGGGATGATCAGCGCTGGCGACCGGGGCGGGAAGATCGTCGAGCCCGGCAGGCCGTTCGCGCGCGCGAGCTGGTACGACAGGTCGACGCCGTAGAACCGCAGCGAGATCGCGATCAGCGTGTCGCCCGCCTTCGGCGCGTACACGGTCAGGATGTCGCCCGCGCCGGTGAGCGACCGCGGGTCGGCGCCCGGGCGGATGCGCGCCGCCCGCCGCTGCTGCGCCGCGCGCGCTGCCGTCATCGACTGCTCGGCGAGCAGGTCCGCGCCCGTCTGCGCGCCCGAGTAGTACGTCGTCGCGCGGAGGAGCGACTTCACGTCCGTCTGCAGCGACATCGTCTCGGGCGACGGGCGGCTCATCTGGTCGACGAACTCGTTCGCCACGCCCACCGCGTCGAGCGCCGCGTCGACGAACTGCTCCGCGATCGCCTGCGGCAGCGAGCGCGCCGTGTTGATGATCCCGCCGAGCGTGCGCATGCGGCTCGCGACGTCGGTCATCGCGCGGGCGAACGACTGCGCGATCGCGAGCGGCGCCTTCGCGAACTGCTCGAGCGCGCCGAGCGTGAACGTCGACGCCGAGTTCGGCACCCTCGGGTTCGACGCGATGAAGTTCGCCGCCTCGATCCGCGATTGCGCGTCCGTCGCCGCGAGCGCCGCGGCCCGCGCCGCCGCCACCGACTGATCGCTGTTCACGACGGCGATGCCCGCGTCGACGCGCCCGATCCACTCGAACGTCGCCTTCCACTTGATGTCGTCCGACCGCGTCGTCGGGAACTTCGCCGACGTCAGCCGCCCGTACCGCCCGACGCGACGGTTCGGCTTGTCCGTCCACGTGACGCGGAGGAGCTGCCCCTGCATGCGGATCGAGTCGAGCGCGTTCCGCACGTCGTCGGCGAGCACGAGCGACTTCAGACCGCCGCCCGTGCCGTCGTCCCACTCGCACGGCGACGCGACGAGCCGCGTGGTGTTCCACTCGCCCTCCCAGTCCGACGGCAGCTCCTTCGGCCCGAGCACGTGCTGCACGGCCACCGACGACCCCGGGTTCCACACCGTGTCGACGACCTGGTCGCCGCCCCACTCGGCGCCCTGGAACGGCAGCCCCGCGCCGTTGAGCGTCAACGTGCGCTTCGAGCCGCCGAGCTCCTCGATGACGACCTGGCTCATGGCGCGCCCCGAGCGCGCGGGCGCGCGGTCAGTCCTTCCCGCCGCCCGGCTTCTTGCCGGTCACCGACTGCGCCCACATCGCCATCGCGTTCTTCGCGTCGTGGTCGTCCGGGATCTCGTCGGACGCGGACTCGTGCACGGCGTCCTTCGCCGCCTGCATCGCCGCCTGCGCGTCCTTCAGCGCCTCCTGCGCGTCCTCGCACGCCGCCGCCGCGCCTGACGCGTCCTCGTCGTCGGCCGCCTTCTCGGCGTCCTCCTGCGCGTCCTCCGCCGCCTTCTGCGCCTTCTGCGCGTCCTTCAGCGCATCCTCCAGCGAGTCGACGTCCATGCCGGCGTCCTCGTGCGACTCGGCTTCCTTCACCATCCGCTGCAGCTGCTGGACGATCGACATGCACTCGGCCGCCGCCATGCCGGCCTCCTGCACCGCGTGCGCGATGTCCTCGGATCCGTCGTCGGCCCCCTCGTCGCCGTCGTCGCCACCTGGCACGGAGTCCGGCGGCGCTTCCTCGTCGTCGGCCGGCGCTGCGTTCGCCGGCACGGAGTCCGGCGGCGCTTCCGCATCGTCGGCGCCGTCGCCTCCGCCCTCGCCGTCACCACCGCCGCTCGGCATGAAGTCGTCGAGCTCGCCCGCCGCAGCGGAGTCCGCCGCCTCCTTCTGCAACTGCTCCAGCGCGTCCGGCGACAGCGCCGCGAGGCAGTCGGCCAGCGATTGCGGCGCGCCCTCGTCGCCTCCGTCGGAGTCTTCGGCGGGCACGAGCGCGGGGAGGATCGGCATGGTCATGTGCGGGGGTCTCCGTGTTGCTCGTGGAGCGTATCATCACGCGCCGAACGGCGTCGAGAAGCCCGACCCGAGCCGGTTCGTCGCCTCGCGCGTCAGGTCTTCCTTGAACTGCAGCGCGACGCGGTCCGGGTCCTGGTCGCGGAAGTCCTGCTGGATCTTGAACGTGCTGCCCGAGAAGTTGAAGTTCGGCGGCTTCATCGTCAGCTTCTCCGCGCCGCCCTTGATCTGGTCGCGGAACATCTGCGCGATGTCCTTGAACTGCGACCCGCCCGACTCGATAGAGTCCGCGAGCGCCTTCCACCCCTCGTCGGTCAGCTGCGCCGACGCGAGGAAGGACGCAGTAAGGTTCTTCGAGTTCGCGAGCAGCCCGCCGACGTAGTTCATCGCCGCCTGGTCGTGCGCGTTCCGGAGCGCCTCGAACCCCGTCGCGAACTGGTTCACGACGTCGGCGCCCGTGCCCTCGCCGAACGCAGCCTGCTCCGCCGCGGCGGCCGCGGCCTCCGCCTGGTTCTTCGCGTGGTCGACGGAGAACTGCGCGTCCGCCGCGAGCACCTCGAACGAGCCCGCCATCGCCTTCAGCGACTCGGCCATCGCCATGTTCTTCGCGTGGAAGCCGTGCTGCTTCTCGAGCGAGTCGGCGTACTGAGCCGCCGCGCCCGCGTCCTCGCCGAGCGCCGCCGCCGCGTCGATCAGGTTGTCCCGCATGCGGTGGAAGGCGTCCGTCTCGGTCTGCGTCCACTGCGTGGACTCCGACGTCATGTCCTGCATCCCGCGCTTGATCGCGTCGAAGTCCTTCCGCGAGTCCGCCTCCATCTCCGAGTAGAGCTTGCCGAGCTGCTCGCCCGCGAGGAGCCACGCGCCCGCGGCCGCGCCGAACGCGCCGAGTGCCTGCACGCCGCCCGCCATGCCGCCGACGCCCATGAACCCGCCGCCCGCGGCGCCCGCGTTGTACAGCGCCCCCGCACCGCCGATCACCGCGCGACCCGGGCCCGACTCGCCCAGCGTCCGAGCGACGCCGCCCGCGAGCCCGACGGCCGCCTTCGCGCCGAACGCGATCGCGATCTCCTCCTTGTGCGAGATGATGAAGTCGACGACGTCCTTCACCACCTCGACCGCGCCGACGATGTCGTCGTGGATCTCCTTGCCGTGCGAGCGGATGTAGTCGAACCCGTGCTGGATCTCGTCGCCCGCCTCGTGCACCCACTTGGCGACGTCCACCGACATCTCCTTGCCGAACTCCTCGATCGTCGGGATCCCCGCCTTCAGCTCGTCGGCGAGGTGCGCGAGCTCGGGTGTGATCGCCGCGAGCACCGGCGCGCCCATCTTCTCCTGCATGACCTCGACGATGTCGCCGAGCGTCGTCTTCGCCTGCGCGAACGTCGGCGTCGCGTCCGCGATGTTGCCGTTCAGCTTCTGCAGCGCGTACTCGAGCCGCCGCACCCGCTCCTCCTCCGTCAGCTTTTGCCACCCCTCCGATGCCTTGTGAATGTTGTCGCCGAAGATCCCGGTGGTGTTCAGCACGCGGAAGAGCTGCCCCTTCGTGCGCACCACACCCTCCTCCATCATCGCGAACTCGGAGCTGATCGCGCCGACGTCCTTGCCGAGGAACGTCGCGACGCGGCTCATCTCCTCGACCTGGTGGGTCGCCTTCGCGATGCCTTGTTCGGTCGCGCCCGTGATCTCCAGAATCCCCTCGAACGCGCCCTTCACCGCGCCGGCCGCCTGATGCGACCGCATCGCTACCTCGTTCATCTCGTCGCCGAGTGCGCCCGCCTGCTCGACCGCGTCCCCGATCCCCTTGTCCTGCACCGCCGCGATCAGCGCGCCGACCGCTTCGTTCGCCGTCTGCGCTTCCTCCGCGACCTTGATGAACTCCGACGCCGTCTCGCGAACCTGGTCGAACACCCCCGACAGCTCGATCGCGGCGAAGTTCGAGAGCATGTGCTCCGCGAACCCCATCTCCTCGCCCGCGTGATGCGCGCGCTCCCCCGTCTCGTCGAGCCCGTGCTTGATGCGCCCGAGCCCCGGGGACGCGTCGTCCTCCAGCGTCATCCTCGCGTGGACGTCGAAGTCGGCCATCGCCCGAGCTTACTGCCACTTAGCGTCGGGGTCGTCGAACGAGTTGCCCTTGCGCTTCCCGACCTCTAGCAGGCGGATGTCGTAGAGCGCCGCCATGTACCCGGCGAGCTCCTCGTCGGTCCACTGCTGCATCGTCGCGTACATGCTGCCGCCCATGTACCGGCACACGAACGCCTCCGCCCACCGGATGTCGGCAAGCATGCTCTCGGCCGCGCCGGGCGTCGGCATCGAGGCGGGCGGCTCTGGCGGCCAGAACCCGATCGACTTCAGTCGCGCCGCGACGGCGTCCCACGTGAGCGGGACGCCGTCCGCGCCGATCTTCAGCCAGCCGACCTTCCCTCGATGCACAGCTCGAAAAAAACCTGCTGCTCCTGGAGCGTCGGCCGGTGGAGCTGCAACCACACGATGCGGAGCTGCGACCGCACTCGCTCGCCGACGGACTCCCACCACACGTCGAGGTTCGCCGACGAGTCGTCGACCGCGACGCCGTCGACCGCGCGGATCATCCCCTTCGCGAGCTCGTCCTGCAGCCGGTCCTCGTTGCCCATCGCGCGCTGCACGGCGAGCTTCTTGTCCCCGACGGACACGGGCCAGATGATGCACTGCCGGAACAGCGCGTCGCTCGACCCGAACGCCTTGAGCTCCTCGTCCGTCATCGACGGCACGGGCTTGCCGATGCGCGGGTCGTCCGTCATCGCGGACGGGAACCGCAGGTAGAACACCGGGCGCGCCGACGGCAGCGCGATGTTCGGAGGCACGAGCGCCCACGCGGGCGCGCCTCCCTTCTGCGGCGGCGGCACGCGCAACAGCGGCGCGGGCGGCTTCTTCTCCTCGGGCTTCCCTTCCTCGTTCCTCTGGTCTTCCACTCGGTCCTCCTTTGCACACACGACTGAAAGACCGTCGCCGGCCGCGTCTCGTCGTCGGGGAGGAGGATCCGGGGGCCGAGGGAGGGTGGACCTCGACGAGTCGGATGTGCCCCTTCGACCAGGCGTGACCGGCGACGATCTCCTTCACGCGCTCAGGGCAGCGCGTTGACCTTCACCGCTCGGTCGCTGCACTTGAACTGCAGCTTCGGCTTGACGTAGTCGCCGCGGCTCGCGACCGTCGTCGGGATCTCGCCCCACTTCACGTCGCTGTACACGAAGATGGCGCTGTCGCCGTTCGGGAACAGGTCCGTGCGCACGACGTTGAACACCGTGTTCGGCGTCTTCCGCGTCGCGCGGTCGACGATGCGCTGGACCAAGAACACCCAGTCGCCGCGCGTGATGTTGATCTCCATGTCGCCGCCGAACCCGTTCAGGATCTCGTCGAACCGGTTGACGACCTCGCCGAGGTAGCCGGCCTCCTTCAGCTCGAGCGCGACCGCGTCGTTGAACGAGCTCACGGTGTCGATCGACGCCTCCGTCACCGCGTCGGTGACGATGCGGATTCCGACTTCCTGGCCTTTGATCCTTTGGTCCATGGTTCCTCTCGCGTCGGGGTCGGGTCACTGCGTCTGCGTGATGTTCACGCCGGTCGTGCTCACCGTCGGCCCGACCTGCATGTCGAGCACGATGTCGAGCATGTCCGGGTCCATCTTCACGCGCACGAGCAGGCGGAACACGCCCACCTCCATCGCGGCCGCGGAGTTCCCCGACTTCGCGTCGAGCGCGTACGAGTCGATCCGCGACTGGTCGGGCTGCAGCGGCGAGAGGAGCGTGTTCAGGAAGCCGTCGCACACGCCGAACACACTGATGCGGTTCGACCGCGACATACGCTTCTTCGAGTACGGCAGCACGCCCTGCGCGAGCGTGTCCGACACGTAGTCGGCGAACCGCGACCGCGTGCACGGCACGAGCGACGGGTGCTGCGCGGGGTCGACGGACGACACGCCCGACTGGATCACGCACGTGCCCGAGTCGACCCGCGGCGCCATGATGCCGTTCGCGCGGAACGACTCGTAGTCCTCCAGCTGGAGGTTCTGCACGTCGGGGTTTCCGGCCTCGATGCCGAGCACGTAGTCCATGAACGCCGTCAGCTGGCCGGGGTTCTCCTCCGGCGCGAGCTGGCTCGCCGTCGACGCGATCGGCGCGTCGAACCCGACGTCGATGTTCCCGCTGTCCGTGAACCCCGCGCCGCCCGCGGAGCCGCGCGTGGCGATCTGCGGGATGTTCACCTGCACGCCGGGGAACGCGTACCAGACGCGCTCCTCGCGCAGGACGCCGACGCCCGGCTGCGAATTGCTCTTCGCCTGCGCGCGCGTCGTCGTGCCGAGCGGCGGCCGCGCGATGAAGCGGCGCCCGCGGAGCGAGAACGACGCGGTCAGCGCGTTCAGGCGCCCGGCGATGCGGAGCGCGTTCGACTGGCGCGCCGAGAGAATGATGTCCGTGTCCTTCGTGACCGCCGACATCGACAGCGTCGTGTCCATCGCGGCCTGGTACGCGGCGTCGATCTGCGACTCGGTGAGCGCCGCCGACAGGCTCGACGGGTTCGTGCACGACAGCGCGAGCCCGGGGATCGAGTTGACCATCACCGTCACGGCCGCGCCCGACGCGCTCGGCGCCGTGCCGTCGTCCGTGCCCGGCCGCACCTTGATCGTGAACGGGCCCGGGTTCGTGACCGGCACCGTCAAGGTCTGCATCGTCACCCACTCGTGCGCCGCGGAGTCGCGCACGCGGAAGCCCGCCGGGATCGGCGTGTCGCTCACGCCCTGCGACTCGGTAACTCCCGCGGACAGCCCGAGCGTCGTCAGCACGCCGCTCGTCGCCGACACGACGCGTACCTGCCCGCCGTTCACGAGTCCGGCGAGCTTGATCCGATCCGTGCTGACCGCCGTCGCGTACGTCGCGCCGAGCGTCGAGTTGATGCGCGCGATCACCTGGTCGCGAGTCTGATCGCCCGACGTGAACACGATGTCGACGTCGGGGTTCACGTCGAAGCCGAGCGTGAGCGACTCGCCGCCGCCGAAGCTCGTCGGGTAGCTGCCCGCCTCCGACACGAGGTCGGCGAACCCGTCGGACGCGCGCGATACCTCGAAGTCGGCACCCGCGTCGACGAACCCGAACACGCCGCCCGTGTCCTGCACGACCATGCGCGACGCGGACGTCGCCGCGATCCGGATGTTGCCCGCGTCGTCGAGCTCGACGCGCGTGCCGGTGACGGCCGCCTCGATGACGGACTTCACCTCGAGGAAGGTCACCTCCGTCAGCTGGTTCACGTTGCCGGTGCCGTCCGCCTCCGCGGCGGAGAAACCCGTCGCCGTCGTGACGATCGCGCCCGACACGGAGTTCACGATCACCGACCCGCGCTTGCCCTTCACGCGCCCGGAGATCGTCGTCTCGCCGCCGCCAGCGTCGGTCGCCGCGGTGTACCCGAGCGTCGCGTTGATGCGGGCGATCACCTGCCCGTGCGACTGGTCGCCGGACTCGAACACGATGTCGACCGGTCCGATCTGCTGATCGGTGTTCTCATCGATCGTGACGTTCATCGACTGTCCGCCGGTGAACGTCGTCGGGTATGTGCCCGCCGCGGACGTGAGCGCCGCGACGGCGCCCGTGAACGTCGCGCCGACGAACGCCGCCGTGTCGAGCTGCACCTCCACCGAGTAGCTGTTCGTGAGCGACCACAGCGGGTTCGCGTTGCCCGTCACCTGCGGCAGCCGCTGGAGCCTCACGGCGCCGACCGACGTGTCGACGCGCACGAGGAACAGCCGCGCGAACTTCTTCTTCGCGAGCGCGATGAACGCGTTCCCGTTCCAGTACTCAGGCGTCAGCGTCGCGTCGGCGTACCGCGCCCGCGCGCACGGGTTGCACGACGGCACGCCGCCGTAGGTGAACCCGAACCCGCCGAACGTCTGCAGATAGTCGAGCCCGGAGAAGACCTCGGTGGGCGTGTTGAACGGCCCGTCCTCCATCTCGCCGACCTCGCACACCGCGCCGGTGCCGAGCCCCGAGAGCTGGCTCGGCGGCTCCGTGTCGATGATGACGACGCCCTCGATCGCGAGGAGCACGTCGAGCGGCTGCTGGCTGGTGTACCGACGAACGAAACCTGCGCCCATTGGATCGATCCCTTCGGAGGGTGCTGTCGATCGGATCCGTCGTGGGTCGCCACCATGCACTTGTGACCGCGCGGTGGAACGCGGGAATCGGGAGCCGTCGGCAGCCGGTGCTGTCGACCATAGGTGTAGCCGACCCGGCCTCCCGGTGTCGAGCCCGACGGCGGCATGACCGTCGAGGAAGGGCGCATGAACGACCACAACCCCGTCGCGCTCGTGACCCGCGTCGGGCCCCACGATCGGTCGGGGCGCAAGGTCACGGTGCTCTACTGCACGTGGTGCTGCTCGTTCCACCCGCTCCGATGCTTCCACCGCGACCGCACGACGCGCCGCGGATACCGGTACACGTGCAAGATGCATCGGCACGACACTCGACCGCCAGACCGCCGCGACCGCAAGGTGCCGCCCAAGGTGTGCACGTGCGGGCGCACCGAACCGAGGCGCCCACACGCGGACGACTGCCCGCGCCGCCGGCCGCGCAAGGTCAGGGATCCGAACCCGTCGCGGTCGTGACCTCGACGGACACCTTCGGCTGGAGCCGCACCGCCGACACGAGCTGCACCTCGGGGACCTGCATCAGGATGTACAGGTGCGCACGGCGGCGGTTCAGCCCGACATCGTCGTCGGCGATGTACTCCGACTCGTCGAGCCGGAAGGTCGCGACGCGGTCGAAGTACGCGCGCCCGCACCGGAGCTTCAGCGCGCCGGAGTCGTCGCCCTGGCGGAACGCCTCCTTCAACCCCGCGACGACCGCGCGCCGGAACTGGTGCTTCGCCTCCACGATCTCGACGCCGACGATCTCCGTGTAGTCGCCCTTCCGCACGAGCACCGACTGCGGGCGGTACACGTCGGCGGTGTCGTCGAGCTCGACGGGCGGCCCGAGCCCGTACGGCTCGTGAGTGCCGCGGCCCGGGAGGAACGCGATCGAGTTGAGCACCGGCGCCGCGGCGTTCTGCACGTCGTCGGGCTGGAACACGAAGATATTTTCCAACGGCACGCGGAACGGCGTCGGCGGCAGCCCCGGGCCCGCCTCCCGCCGGAACGTGAGCAGCGACACGAACAGCGCGAGCGCGTTCAGCGCGTGCTCCCGCGGGTCGAGGTCCGGCATCGGCGGCGACGCGGGGCCCCACACGTCGCCGAAGGGCCGCTGCCCGCCGCCCATGATCTTCTCGGCGGCGCCGATCGGGGACGTGGGCGCGGGCGGCTTCGGTTCGGGTGCGGCCATGCTCCCCATGGTAGCCCCGCCCACGGATTACCGTAATCCGTCAGTCAGTAGGGCGCGGCGAGGTTCGCGGCGCGAGCTCCGCTGCGGCGGGCTCGAACACGCGGCCCATGGTCACGTCCCACGCTCGTTCTTGCATGAGGGTCATGGGCACGCGCACGGTCTCCTTCTTCCCGTGGCACAAGGCCACCACCACGAACTCGAACGTGCAGTCGTCGCGGTACGTGCGGAGCTCGTCGACGGGGCGGTGGCACACCGCGCACTCGGGCAGCGGTACCCGCTCGAATTCCATCGGGTGCAGATAACAACGCCTGCTCACGGCGTGCAGCACCACGTGTACAACGGCGCGTTGATCACCGACTGGCACCGGTCGAGTCGAAGCCCCGCCGGCATCGAGCACACCACGAGCTGCCCCGCCGCGAGCCCCACATGGCACCCGTCCGGCTGCGGCGCGCAATCGCCGCGGTTGGTCAGGATGTCGCCGAGATCGATGGGCACGAACCCACCCGATCCTGGTGCGCCGCCCGCCGCGGAGACACCTCCGGTGCCGAACGAGCCGCCTGTACCCGTACCGGTTCCTCCGGATCCAAGAAACGCAACGCCTCCCGATCCGGCATCGACGAGGGAATTACCAGGCGACCCGCCGGCACCGAAGTCCTTGGAACCCCCCGCCGCCGACGCTACGCGCCCGCCTGCGCTCGTCCCGGCACCCCCCGCGCCCGGTTGCCCGCCCGCGGCGGTCCCGGCGTCCTCGGGTGGGATATGCGCCCCGCCGCCCGCGGCTGCTGCGTCCGCCCCGGTGTCGGCTCCGGGTGCGTCAGCCGCCGGCAGGGCACCGGCTTCGAAGGCCGGGCCCGAGCAGGCGGCCACCAGGGCGGCGAGGGCGACGAGGCGCATGCCCCGATGATGCCGCGCCTCAGACGTGCCCGAACGCCTTCTTCAGCCCGGCGATCGCGTAGTGCTCCGCCGTGCCCTCGTACATGAGCCTCAGGCCGCTGCCCTTCAGCCCCGCCTGCACGGCCGCAACGCAAGCGTCGTAGCCGAGCGCCGTCGGCGTGGGCGCCGGGCTCGGTGGCGTCGGCGCGGGCGGCGCGGGGCTCGGAGGCACCGGCACGTGCATGCCGAGGTCGTCGCAGTCGACGACGATGTCGTGCCACGCGATGCCGTTCGGCGCCTTCGTCTGTCCCTTCGCGACCTGATCGGGCGAGAGCACCATGTTGCAGCTGCCGCCCGCGGACGGCTTCGCATACTTCGCGAGCGCGGCCCACGTGATGATCCCGATCATCCCCCACGTGATGACGATCACGCCCTGCGCGTTGTACCCGGCGATCGCGACCGAGTGCCCGTTGTCCGGCACCGGGGCGCCCGCGACATCCCACACGAACCCGTCGCCCGCGGGAAACGGGTTCACGAAGGCGTCGGGGAGCTCCATGCACACGATGAGCTCCTCGGAGAGCCACACCGCGAGCTCGACTTGCTGCCGGTTCGTCGCGTCGACGGACACCGAGCCGAGGAGCTTCGTGCCGTTCGCGAACCCGTGCGACGTCCAGTAGTTGATCGCCGTGTCCTCGTCGCAGCCGTTGTCGGTCGACGGGTCGCCGTCCACGTACCCGCCGATTGCGTGGTAGTCCGCCTTGAGCACGGCGTCGGTCGCGACGTACGGCGTCCCGGTCGCGTTGCCTGTCTCGACCCCGACGATGTGATAGCCGCCAGCGATCACGCAGTCGCCGAGCTGGTCGTTCAGGTAGACCATCGCGAGCACCGACCGCGCCTTCGCGGTGAAGTCGCACGACGCCGGGGGCGTCGGCAGCGCGGCGCGGAGATAGCGCGACAGCGGCATGCGCGGCGAGGGCGCGACGGGGCGGCGACGCCCGAGCTTCACATGTCGGTTGTGCGAGGGTGAGAAGATCGACTTCACGGCTTTGCTCCTGCTGCCGGCGCTCCGGCGTCCTGGTTCTTGAGAGCGGCGATCGACGCCGCGAGGTTGTCGACGTCGAGCGCGATCTGCGCGCGGCACGCCTGCTGGAACGTGAGCGCGGACACCCCCGCGTCGGCGAGCGCCGCGGCGTAGTCCGCCGTCAGCCCGTCGCAGAACGCGTTCGCCCCGCACTCCGGCGGCGGCTGCGGTGCCGGAGTGACCGAGCACGCGATGATGACGAACACGACCCCGAGGAGCGCCGCGGCGACGAGCTTCATGCCCGTCAGCTTCGCAGGTCAGTGGCTGATGTTCAACCGCGCCGCGATCTCGTCCACCCGCTCGCGCAGCTCCTCGCACCGCTCGATCTCGGAGCGAGCGGCCGGGTCGTCGGAGCCCTCCCCGATCACGATCCCGTCGCTCCGGTACCTCTCGTCGGACAGCTGCCAGTACACGTGGGAGTCGAGCGCGTCGCTCACGAGCCGGAGCTCCTCGTGCGTGAGCTCGACCTCGATCGCGTCGATCACCGGCGCCTTCGACGCGCGCCACTTGAGCACGACGATGACGACCACGAGCACGGCGAGCTCGATGGTCGCGGCGAGCATCAGCAGGCCGCCCGGCGTCGCGTCGTCGGCCATGCCCATCATGGCCCACCCTTCTCCGGATGAGACATCGGGGCCGTCTTGAGTGCGCGTCGTCGCTCCCTCGACTTCGTCATCAGCCGGTTGTGCCGCACGCGGTGCTTCTCGCAGTAGACGGTCTCGCCCGCCGGTTCAGTGCAGTACGGGGTAACGCACCGACCCGCCACCTTCCGCTCGAGATACTCGTTTGGAGTCTGCTTCACTTCCGCGCCCTGCCCGCCGATCATGCGGAGCTGGTTCACGAGGTGGGCGGCTTGGTTCATCGTCCTCGGTGCGGGTCCTGGTACTCGCCGTTGTGCAGGAGGAGCTCGTCGACCTCGTGCTCGAGGATCGACATCAGCACGCGCTTCACGATCGCGCGCGGATCGTTGCGATAGACCTCGGCGTCGAACAACTGCGACGCCTGCACCTGCACTGTCGCGCGCGTGGTGCGCTCCAGAACGGTCACCGCCGCGCCGATCGACACTTGGTCGGCGACCACGCCGTCTTGATACTGCGCCGACAGATGCACGAGCCGGATGTTGAGCGGCAGCATGCGGATCCCGCACGGCAGCTCGAACTCGCGCGCGAGACCGTGCGCCATCACGTGGTCGTAGTCGTCGGCGAACGTCACGGCACGTCGTCCTGCTTGTCGACTTCGCTCATCACGTACCACATGCCGCACGCAGCCCCGCTCAGCCACGCCACGATCGCGGACGTGCCCTCGAACGCCGCCACGCCGAGCAGGAAGCCCACCATCAAGATCCCACGCCGCGCCGTCCTCGGACTCATCCCCCGTTATTGCCGCCGAGCGAGCTCGCGCGCGACCTCCAGCTTGATCTCCTCGCGGATGATCGCCGGCATGCGTTTCGTCATGAGCTCCTTGAGGATCCCGAGCCCGCGGCCGCGATTGAAGATCCCGCGCTTCTTCATGCGCCGCGCAATCGCCCACGCCACCCGGCGCGCCTCCTTGCGGTCCGACGCGATCCCCTTTCGCATCGCCCACTCGGTGAGCGCGTCGATCATCTTGCGCCCGACCTTGATGTTCCCGGCGCGCACGCCGAACTCGATCAGCGGCGCGTGCGGCTCCGAGTTCCACAGCTCGCCGCCGCCGGGCACCGGCCCCCACTTCCACCCGGCGCGGTAGAGCCCGCGGTCGACCGGCTGCGGGACCTTCGACGGGATGATCTGGCTTTGGATGATCTGCACGCCGCGGATCGCCGCGGAGAGGAGCCCGCGCTCAGCGGCTCGGTTCATGCCGATGCCGAGCTGCGCGAGCGCGCGCCCGGCGTCCCGGAGGTCGACCTTCACCGTTCAGATGATAACCAGCGTTGCCGGCCGATGCGATGCGTGACGGTGCGTGGCGATGCCTGCGAAGCACAGATGAGCCGTGCCAGGACCGGAGAGACGAGCGAGGCCTGCGGTGAGCTGATGAGCGTGGCGGTGCGTTGTGCTGACACGCGTGGCGGAGCGGAGCGGAGCCTGCGATGAAGTGGGCGGCGGAGTACGGGCGGGGCGTAGCGCGGCGGAACGGTGCGTAGCCTGCGATGGCTGGTGCGGCGGGGTTGCGTGAAGCGGGGCGTGGCGTAGCCTGCGTTGCGGAGCGGTGAGGAGGACCGTGTTGTGGCGCGGAGCGAAGAGATGCGGCGCCTGCGTGGTCAGGCCGCGAACAACTTCTCGATCTGCTCGAAGAGCGCCCGCAGCTCCTTGAGCGATTGATACCTCCTTTGGAATGCCTGCAGCTCCTTCTTCGCCGAGTCGAGCAGCTCGGCGTAGTACTCCTCGTTCGTCGCGATGTCGGCGATGTGCCGGTACACGCGTTCGCCCTGCTCCTGCCCGGTCTGCTCGTACATCTGCACGTCGACCTGCACGTCGCGCTGCGTCCGCGGCTCGATGGTGACCTTCACGCGCACGATGAGCTGCCCCGCCTGGATCAGCCGGTAGCGGTGCGCCGCTACCGTGTCGTCCCAGTCGAAGTGCGCGTGGAGCGGGCTCGCCTTCGCCTTCGCGTCGGCGAGCACGGCCTCGGGCGTGAGGACGCCACCTCCCTTCTTCCTCAGCGCCTCGAGCCTGTCGATGACCTTGTCGGTAATCTCGGCCATCGCTCAGCCCTCCAACTCGAACGTGCCCCAGCCGATGCCGCCGCTGTTCTTCGAGTCGGGCCGCCCCTCGCCGACGCCCGCCTGCATGCCGACGCGCATCAGCAGGTTCGCGACGTCCTTGTGCGAGAACTGGTCCGCATCGAACCGCACGCGCACGTCGGCCGACCACTCTCGCCACATCGGGCGCACGCGGATGTCGGCGCTGCCGTTGTCGTTCCTGCCGACCGTCTCGTGCGCCACCGGCTCGCCGTTGATGAACACGAGCGGCGTGCCATCGTCCGCGTCGAACCCGTCGGGCAGCACGAACACCGACAGCTTCGCGAGCACCATCTTGAACCCGATGAGGCGGCACACCGAGATCAAGGCCGACCTGAAGGCGTTCGCCGGGATCCCGTACTTACCGTCCTCGGTGAGGTGCATCGCGCCCCGGTACACGGCGTCGAAGTCCTTCGGCTCGCGCACCTTCCGGGTCTTCGCCTGCGACCCCATCATCTGGGTCTGCTTCATCATCTCGCGCGCCTTGTTCGAAAACTTGTTCTGAACGTACGGCGCGGTGCCGACGATGTGGAAGGTCGCCACCCGCAGGTCGGGCGCCTTGAGCGACACCCGCTCCTCCCCGCCGCCCGTGATGAGCGCCTTCGCCCGGTCGATCGATTCCTTCTTGGGTTGCCTGGTCATGTCGTGCCTCCTGTTGGGTGGGTCAAGATGGCCCACGTTCGGAGGTCATGCCGCACTCAACCCAATGCTTCCAGCAGTACGAGCGCGCGTTTGACGGCGGTCTTCAGCACTTCCTGCTGCTGCCCATCGTCCAGCACCGCGTTTTGCAAGATGCTGATGGCCATCTGCAACCCGCACTTCTCACAAATCTTGAGGGGTTTCGCCTCAGCGCAAACCAAGCAATCGGCCATCGATCCGATCATGCCGCCGCGGTCACCGCCCGAAGAACCGCGCGAGCGCCGCGTCCTGCTCCGGCGTGACGGGCTGTCCGCGGCGGTCGTCGTCCTGCGACGCGCGCTGCACCACCACCGCCCACTCGACGCCCGTCGCGTTCCTCCACGGCCCCGCCATGATGCGGAACCGCTTCCGATAGGCGGGGTCGTCGCCGCGACCGTCTTCGACCACCTCGTAGTAGAAGTCCATCGACGGCCCGAACCGCTCGTCGGCGCCCGGCCCGCGCTGGTCGATCATCGGCGGCAGCTGCGGCTGCTCGTTCGGCGCGGCGGGCGGGATCGCGAGCCCGCGCAGGACGTCCTCCGTGTACGCGAAGCAGCTCACGCGGTCGACGCGCAGGCTCCCCTCGGGGAACGTCCCGACCGGCGTCGTTCGCAGCGTGATCGCCGTCATGTCGGCCACGCGCGGCGTCGGCAGGAGCTCGATGCGCCGGTAGATGGCCGGGTCGCCCGCGCCGACCCTGCCGCCCGACCACCGCTCCCACGTCAGGAAGACGCGGTACGGCATCGCGCCGAACTTCGTCGCGATCTGCCGGATGCGATCGGCGCGGCGCGCGAGCTTGTGGGCGAGCTTCGTGCGCGCGACCGGGCCGGACGGCAGCGGCTTCGGGACGGGCATCAGACCGGATCCCCTGGCCGACGCCTGCGGTACCCCTCAAAGTCGAGGACGCCATCCGGCGCCTCGTCACCCTCCACGATCCGGTGCGTTGCCCTGAACTCCGCGGTGTGCGTGGAGAGCTCCGCTTCTGCCTCCTCGCGAGTGTCGAACCGTTGCGTCGCCGGGAAGATCAGATCCCCGCTCGGGTGGTCGGTCGCAATGACGTACTTGCGGGCCACCGGCTCACCCCATCACGCCGACGTTGATCCCGCCCGACTGCGTGAGCCGCTGGTCGAAGGGATTGCGCGGCACGGTGAGCAGGTTCGAGAGCGACGCGACCCACCGGTCGTACTTGTAGTTCAGGTGCTTCTGCTCGCGCAGATTGATCTTGATGTCGCCCACCGCCTCCGCCGCGAGGTTTTCCGCGTTATCGACCATCTGCGCGTCGAGCGAATCGAGCACGGAGAGGATGTACCTGCACCGCGCCCGACCCTGGTCCGTCAGCTGGTTCAGCGCGAGCTCGATCAGGAACGCCGTCTCGACCGTCGCCGGCATGCCGAGCGCGAACGTCGCCGCCGCCCGCACCTCCGGGTAGCCCATGTGGTACCGGACGCGGCTCTTCTCGTCGTCCGTGAGAGGCGCGGGGACGGACACCGGCTACTCCTTTCAGCCGGTCTCGAGCAGAACGTCGCCCGGCTCCTCGCCCGCGGCGAGCTTCTTCATGCGCACGCCCTGCGCGGCGAGCGACTTCACGTCGTAGTTCGCGCGGTCGACGACCTTGCCCCGCCGCATCATCGTGCGGAAGCCGTTCACCGTCGCCATCTTGTCCACGAGCACGACGTACTGCTCGGGCGGCGGCACGGGCTCGTCGGGCGGTGGCGGGTTGTGCGCCGTCGCGTCGCCGCCGATCTTGCCGGAATGGTCGATCAGCTGCGGGTCGACGTTCGGGATCGGCCCGGTGCCGAGCGTGGTCACGGTCGTGCCACCCTGCTTGGCGGTCGGCGCGGCGGGCGCGTGCGTTCGTTGCTGCCTGTTGTGTCGCATGGTTTTCGGTCCTCCAGGCGGGAGGGTACTACGACGACCGGAGGCGCGCGAGGAAGTCCTCCAGGCCCAGCGCGTGCTTCCTCGAGTTGCACGAGCCGCATGCGGGCACGACGTTCGCCGCCGTGTGGTGCCCGCCCTTCGAGATCGGCACGACGTGGTCCATCGTCAGGTCGGCGCCGACGAGCTTCTTCCCGCAGTACGCGCAGCAGTGGCGGTGCCGCTCGACGATCGCCTCCCACTCGGCCCGCGTGAGCGTGCACACCGCCCGCGCGATGAGCACCCGCCGCTTCTGCGCCTGCAGGCGGATCGCCTCGCGGCCGTGCGGCGTCCTGGCGAAGCGCTTGCGGGCTGCGCTCAACTTGTCCCGGTTATTCCGGATCCAGGCTTTGCCCTTCGGCGTGCGCCAAAACGACCGCGTGATCTCTCGGTAACGCTCCCGGTTCGCATTCCGCCAATTGGCCGCGCGTTCGTTCGGAGTCAACGGCTTCGGCCTGCAAAGCCACCGCATCCCCCGCTGCAACCCGCGCAAGGCCCTCCGCTCGGGCGAGTGCCAGAGCACCTTCATCGACTCGTTCGCGCGCTCGTTGAGGCACGCCCTGCACCAAGACGTTCGATGCCTGCCGAGCTTCCGCTTCTGCCACTTGAAGGCGTCGACGTCCTTCATCGCCCCGCAGTGCGTGCACGCTCGAAGACCCGTCGCGGCGCGCATCCCCCACTCGATCGCGCGGCCGTAGAGCTCGCCGCGCTTGCGTGCGCGACTGCACTCGGAGCACCGACCGTCTTTGCGGTGATGCTCGCGAGTGCAGATCGTGCAGCGCTTCACGCCCCGAATGATGCCGCACTCGGCCCGCCGCGGTTTAAGCGGCGAGCTAAGTGCTCGGAATCATTCGATTGCGAATTCCACGCAGATGGCCCTCTTATATCTCTGAGGGCCCCCCGACGCGATGTCGGTCGGCGCGGCGAACGACGTCGTCGCCGCCCACGTCGCGCTCACCTCGTCCATGAGCTTGTTCAGCGGCGCGCGCAGCTTGAGCTGCACGCGGTCGGTGTCGACCTGGATGCCCATGTTGACGATCTGGAAGTCCCCGACCTTGCCGGTGACGCCGGCCTCGGTGAGGTACTTGTTCTCGTCCATCCACCGCTCCTGGAGGACGCCGCGGCCCGTGATGATCAGGCGACCGATGCGCACGCCGGCCGCGTTGATCGTCTCCGCGCCGATGCCGCGCGAGTAGAACGAGCTCGTGCCCGTCGACACGAGCGTGCCGCTGTTGTCCGAGTCCGGGCACTCGTTGTTCGAGTAGTGCACGCACCCGGCCATCGTCCCGATGAACGCCTCCTGGTAGTAGACGTCGTCGGGGCGGGACGTGTTGAGGCGCTGCACGACCTGGTCGGTGAACAGCTGGGCCTCGCCCTCCGTCGGGACGTGGTCGTGGAAGAACCCGTCCTCGTGGGGCATCACGTTCTGCTTACGCAGCTTCTGGACCGCGTTGATGATGTCCTGCAGCTGCAGCACGTCGGACGAGCTGATCGCGTCGACCGAGAAGCCGCCGCCCGCGCGGATGATGATCGGCCGGTTCGCCGAGAGCACCGGCGTGCGGATCGCCACGGTCGCGCCGAGCGCGGCGTCGAGGAAGAGCGTGCCCGGGCCGTTCGGATCGGTCGGGTCGTCCGCCTCGAAACCGACGACGTTCACCGCGATGTCGCCGCCCGAGTTCTTGATCGTGATCGGCAGCGGCGAGGACGAGCTCACCGGCACCGGTCGCACGTTCGCCGTCAGCACGACGTCCGTGAAGCCGTTCAGCGCGGCGACGCGGATCGTGTCGTCCGTGCTGCCGCCCGCCGCGATCATGTTCGTCGACCCCGAGAGGTACGGGACGAAGAGCGCGTTGCGCACGATGCGGTTCACCGACTGCCCGGCGTTCAGGCCGAGCTGGTGGATGTTGCGGAGGAACAGATCGCCGTTCGCCGTGACCGACGTCGGGATGTGCGTGTCGATGCTGTTCGCGTACCGCACGAGCTGCGCGACCCACTGCTCGTAGGGCACCGTCTGGCTCTGCGGGTCCGTGCCGGGCGCGATCGGCTCCGTCACGGGCGCCATCAGGCCGGGCCGCGTGAAGAGCATCTCGGTGCCGGCGTGCTCGGGCCACGTGTCGACCTCCGCTTCGCCGCGGAAGAGGAGAGCCGGGAACAGGCCGTCGTGGAACGAACGCTCGAGCAGACCTTCCTGCTGGAGCTTGAGGACCGCAGGCGGGATGCCTACGACGAGTTGCTGAGACATGCGGTGGACTCCTTCAGGGGTTGCGGGCGCGTCCGCTTCGCGGGGCGCTTTGCCTTCCCGCGCTCAACCTGCCTCCTTGGAGTCCACCGTGATTTGTGACCGCGAGGGTGGCGCGCGGGATCGGGGCCGGTGAGCCGAGGTCGGCTACACCCCTGATTAGTAGCCGACCGACCCGGCGTCGCGCAAGCGGTCAGGGCGCGGGGGGCGCTTCCGTCGGTGGAGCCGGGGGCGGGTCGCCGCTCGGCGACGTCGGCACCTTCTCCTCGCTGTCGGGCTTCGCGTCGAGCTGCGCGAGCGCATCGTCGAGCTTCTTCAGCGTCCCCGTCAGCTGGACGGTGAGCGAGTCGAGCTGCGCACCGCGCACCGCCAGCAGCGACCCGAGCTCGTCGTTCGCCACCTTGAGCGAGTCGCGCTCGCGGCGCATCGCGTCCAGCGTCGGCTCGGGCTCCTGCCGCTCGTACGGCACAACCCACAGGTGCGCGTCGCCGAACGCCGCCGCCACGCACGCCGACACGACGCCGATGAACATCGCGTCCTTCAGCTTCTGCTCGGGCGGCAGCTCGTCGTACGGCACCATGCACGGATGCTTCTTCGCGGCCTCGTCCTTCTCGGGGCCCCACGTCCAGCCCTGGCGCCGCTTGAAGTCGAGCCACGACTCGTGGTTCTTCTCTGGCGTCGTGCCGGAGAGCACGCCCTCCACGCCTCGCATGGCCGACTCGTGCTGCTGATCGCCGGCGGTCTCCCACGGCTTCACCGTCTCGTCGCCCATCCACAGGCAGTAGGCGCGATTCGCCTCGTGCGCGGCGCGGGCGACCATGGCGATCTGCCCGCGGTTCAGCTGCTGGTTCGTCACTTGCCGCTCCTGTCGCGGCCCGCGCCGCCCTCGTAGCGAGACCGCGGCGCGCGACCCGCGCCAGGCCAGCCCGACATCCCGCGGCGCTTCAGCTCCGCCTTCACCTCGGCGTCAGTCATCGAGTTCGCCTTGCCCGGCGCGAACGTCTTCTTCACGTCCGTCACCGGCGCGGGGCGCTGCTGCGGTGGGCGCTTGTCGGCGCCGACCGGGCGGCGGATCGGGCGTGCGGGGGCGGCTGGCGCCGCGGGCCGCGGCTTGGGCGTGCCCTCGCCACCTTCGCCGGCTTCACCCGCACCGGCGGCGGCCGCTGGCGCGGCGGGCGCGGGTTCGAGGAAGTCGGGGTTCTCCGCCGCGTACTTGCGGAGCCAGCGATCGATCTCGCGGTCGCCGAACTTCTCCTGCTCCTTCTTCGGGAGCGCGTGCACGTACTCCGCCATGTCGCGGAGCACGTACTTCGCTCGGCTCGCCTTGAACCGGTGCGACGCGATCTTCTGCGACAGCACCGCGTCCTGCTTGACCACGATCACCTGGCGCTTCGTGTCGGCTAGCTCGCGCTCCAGCTGCTGGACGCGTTCCTTCGACTTGGTCAGCTCGTCGGTGACGCGCTCGAGGTCGGTCTGCGAAGCGCGCTTGCGCTCGTCCTCCGCCGCCTTGAACGTGGCGAGCTCCTCCGCCTCGCGCTTGCGCTGGTCCGCCTCCTCGGCGCGCTGCTTCTTGATGCGCGCGACCTCCTCCTCGTTGTCGGTGCCGTACTCCTCCCGGAGGAGCTTCCGGCGCTCGCGGCGCCGCACGTCGGCGATCGCGGTCTCCGACACCTCGGTGCGGCGTGGCGCGGCCGGCGCAGCACCCGCGGCGCCTTGAGCACCCGCGGTGCCTTGAGCACCCGCGGTGCCTTGAGCACCTGCCGGCGGGGGCGGCGGTTCGTCGCCACCTTCGCCGCCATCTCCTCCACCCCCGTCACCCTCGCCCGCCTCGATGCAAAGAAATGGTGCGAGCACGCACCTGCTGAACGCTGCAAACATCCTCGGATCCTCCTTGGTCGAAACACTCGGGGGCGCCGGGTTGGAGCCCGACGCCCCCTTTTCTTTTTTAGCCCTGCCTCACCGTCTTCAGATGAACTGCGAGTCGGACTGCAGGAGCTTCTGCAGGTCCTCGTCACTCGACACCGAGACGAGGAGGAGCACGCGGGCGCGCGTGACCGCGTTCGCCGCCGCGAACTTCACGTTCGCCTTCGCAAGGTCGAACCTCGCGCACCCGCTCGACGCCGCCGAACCCGACGGGAGCTGCACGCGGAGAAGTCCGGTGAGCGTCCCTTCGAGCGACTCGGCCTCCATCAGGAGGACCGCGCCGAGATCCGTGATGGATGACGGCAACGCGATCGCGTTCGACGACACGGGGCGAACGAGCTCGACAGGCACGCCACGCTCGGGCGTGTAGTACACATCGACGTTCGTCACGTCCGACGACGGCGCGAACATCAGGTTCCCGTCCGGGCTGATGCCGATGTGGGCCGCCGCGGGCGCCGTGCCCGAGTAACCGTCGACCGTGAGATCGCCCGTCGACGTGCCCGCTCGACTCGTCGCGCGCTGGATGCTCGACGCGCGGCTGTAGTAGTCGAGCGAGACCATCTCGGTCGACGCGACGCCATAGCCACCCACCGCGACGGGGTCCTGGTGTCGCAAGAACTGCGGCACGTTGCCGGCGAGGAAGTCGCCGAGCGCGAGCACGCGGAACATGTCGGGAAGCGCGCCGATCGGCGCGCGGTTGAAGTCTTCACGTACGGTCATGGTGGCCTCTGTCTCTCCCCGTTCTCAGGGGGTGGCTCCGGTGTTGTGGTTCGCCTAGCCGCCGTCCGCGCGTGAGTGCCGTTCGACGACCGCCGCGCGCCGGGACGCGGCCCGCGAAGGAGCTTAGCCCAGGTCGCGGCGGCGAGTCACGTCACTGCTGGCCACTGACGAAGTACTCGATGCTCGCGGAGCCGAGCACCTCGAGCAGCTTGAGGAATTTGTTGCCGGGGAACTCCCACATCGCGAACCCGTCGACGGGGACGACCGCGACGACGTTGCCGCCGCTCCCGTCGTCCGTCGTGAGCCGGAACGACACGGGGCCGTTCGTGAGCAGGTAGAGCGTATCGCCCTTCGTCACGGGATCCGACGCGCTGCTGCTCACGCCCGCCAGCTGCAGGTAGACGTCGGTCGACACCGAGCGCTGAAGGATGCCGGTCGCCGCGTTGTACGACTTGCCCCAGCTGCCGCCCTTGAACGCCAGCGGGACGTTCAGCGACATGCGCGGGCCCGGACCGATGTCCGTGCCGTTCGGGGGGCCGCCCTGCAGCGTCCCGCTGAGAACGAGCTGACCCATCGGAGATCAGCCGCCGCCGACGCGGAAGGGCTTCGAGCCGTTGCCGACCGAACCGACGCCGCCGCCGGGCGACACGTCGTCGACCGCGAACCGCGTGCGCGCCGCGTCCTCCGTCGAGCCGTTGTCGGCGACGGGCTTCTGCGGGTTGGTGAACGCCTGGGTGATGTCGCGCGGCTTCTTCGCGGCGGGCGACTTCACGGTGGGGTTCTCGACGAAGTTGTTCGGCATGGGTCGGGTCTCCTGGGTGGGGTCGACGGATTACGGTAATCCGTCAGCGTCCGTTTCGCATGGCGCCCATGGGGCGCTTCTCGGGGATGAAGGCGGGCGTCATCGGCAGCGGCTCATCGAACGTGCGCGCCGTGCCCTGGCCGATGCCCGGGGCCCACTCGCTCGCCTTCCTGCCCGCGTCGACCTCGTCGATCGGGTTGTCGGGCAGCGCGGAGAAGCGCCCGGCGCTGTCGCGCGCCGCGGGCGCCTTCGTGACGCCGAGCTTCATCGGTCGGTTCGGGCGCTGAGCCATGACGAGATCAGTATCACGCCGGGCGCGGTCAAGCGACCCTGCCGAACCGCTCAAGCGGCACGGTGGTCTGTCGCGGCGTCGCCGGCATCGCCCGCGAGTACCCCGCGTCGGCCCACCGCGACGCCGCCTCGCTCCTCGGCCGCGGGCGGAGCTCCGGGGGGATCGGCCACGCCACCCGGTGCGTCACGACCACCTCGCGATCGTTCGGGCGGTTCGGCGGATGCATGTACCGATGCACCGACCCGTTATACTCGGGGCATTCGAACGGCTCGTCGACGCGCCGGATCTGCCCGTGCACGAGGTAGCTGTCCCACGCCGTGCGACCGTCGAACGTGGCGCACAGGATCTTCACGACGTCGCCGAGCTGGTCATCGAGCTCGCGGGACGCGTCGAGCGACGCGCGGTTATACACACCCATCGTGTTTCCGGTATAAGCTCCGGCAATGCAGAAGTATCCGTCCCACGTGGTCAGGTTGTAGACGTGTCCTCGAAACTCGCGCATTCGAACCTCGACCACGCCATCGAACTCTACGTCGCAGGCGCGAGCACCGGCGACGCGGCCGCCCGAGCCGGAGCCAACGTCCACACTCTGCGCAAGCATCTGCGCAAGATCGGAAAGGCCCGCACCCGATCGGCGGCTCGCCTTGCGTTTCATACCAGGGGCGGAGTGCCACCCAGGTTCCGCGGCGAGGTGCCCACGCAAGCGATTGCGAAACGCTACGTCTCCGGCGAGAGCATCAAGAGTCTCGCTCGCGAGTTCGGCATCGATAAACGCGGCGTGCTCTACCGTTTGCGTATGGAGGGAGTACAAATTCGGAGCTCTGCAGAAGCACGCCTGCTCATCGATCGACAGAAGGCGTCCGCAATTGCGGCAAAAAGCAGGGCGCGTCGCGTGGGTTGGGGTGAGGATCTGATCGCACAGTGGCTTGAAGAGAGGGGCGTACACCCCGACCTCCAGCTCCCGGTCGGCACTCGCAATCTCGATCTCGCGCTGCATCCCGTCGCCGTGGAAGTCGTCCTTGGAACCGCGTCGCCGCTGAAGGACCCGTATCTCCGTGAGCGAATCGAATATCTGAGCGACCGTGGATGGTGCGTGCTCACGGTGTTCGTCGCCAGGCGCACGCGCGTGCTGCTGCCCTCGGTAGCAGACCAGATCGTCACCATCGTTGAGAGCCGCCGCCGCGACCCATCCGCGCCTCGTCAGCATTGGGTGATTCGGGGTTGTGGCGAAGTGGCGGCCATTGTCGGTGATGAACTCGACGATCGGGCCCTCGTACCACCGGCGAAAAGCTGCCCGTACCACCGCTCCGGAAACCGGCGTCTCGCCGACTAAGCACTCGGTGCGCACGATGCGCTCCGCCCAGTGCCCGGGCACGCCCTGCAGGAACGGCGACTCGGCGACGATCGCGGCGCGCGTGTCCTCCCAGGATGTCTTCTGCAGGAAGCGCTGCTGCAGCGCCTGCTCGAACCGCTCGACGACGCCGTCGCCGTACCGCTTGAGGATCCCCGGACCCTTCCTCGGGTCGCCCATCAGCCGGTGAAGCACGCTGCTCTCGGCGCCCTGCGTCGCGCGGTCGAGCACCGCGGCCTCGCGGATCGGTAGCCGCTCGACGATGCCTCTGAACTTCCGATCCGACGCGCGCATGTAGTCGATCACGCCCGCGCCCGCGTCCTCCGCGAGAGGCCCCGCACCATCGACGACGACGTCCTTCACGCCATCGCCCACGTCGCCGACCACCGCGCGGATCTGTGCAAGCGCGAGCCGGCGCTGCACCGCGGAGAACCCCTCCTTGCCACCGGCAAGCGGGCCCGAGCCGAGGCGCGACGCGAGCGCCTTCTCCGCGCGCTTCAGCACCTCGCGCATGCGGCCGACGCCCTTGCCCTGCGCAAGCCGGATCACCTGCTCGCGGTTCGCCCGGAGCACGCGCACGGGATCGGCGCGACCCTTGTACGCGTTCGCGTCGTCGCGCGTCGCCTTGACGAGCTCGTGCGGTGGCGGTTTCCGCGCGGCCATTCGCTCACTTCTTCTTGTGCTTCCAATACTCGACCTGAGCGAGGCGCTTCTTCGCGCCGGCCTTCGACTTGTACGTGCCGAGGTTCTTCCCGCTCTTCGAGCGCACCTGGTACTGCGATCCCTTCTTCCGGATCATTGCCCTGCCGCCTTCGGGATCTGCTTCGAGTGCATCGTCATCCACGGGCCGTTCTGCTGCGGCACGTCGGCGATGAACGCCTTCACCGGCACGCCCGCCTTCTCCGCCGCGAGCACTCGGTGGTGACCATCGGCGACGAACAGCTGCTTCGAACCGGGCCATCGCACGAGGATCACCGGCTTGATGTCCTCACCGCCCGCCTGCATCAGGCCAGCGAAGTCGGCGACCTTGCCGGGCTCCTTGCTAGCGCGCCACGTGTCGCGCTGCGACGTGTCGATCTTGTCAATCGGCACGCTCGTCGGGCCCGTCCACTTGGCGTCGTGCACCCAGTCGAACGCCTCGTCGGGGAAATCGCCCTGCAGGATCCCGTCGACCTGGTTCGTGATGTCGCCACCGCCGGTCGGCGGATCGGCAGCATCGGTCGGCGGCGCATCGGCAGCCGGCGCATCGATCGCGTCGGCTGCCGCATCCGCTGGGTCGACGCCCGCGGCGACCTTGCCCTCGACCGCGCCCTGCTGCTCGCCCTTCGCCTGTCGCTTCGCGCGGAACTCCTCGACCGTGAGCCACCCGTCGGGGTCGGACTGCCCCTCGGGCGTGCGGAGCGGACCGAGCCCTGCCGACGCGCGCGCCTCGTTCACGAGCGTGACGACGCTCATGTCGGTCGGCGTGATCAACGTCTCCTGATCGTCGTCGGGCGCAGGGGTGTCGACGGGCTCGGACGCGTTCGGATCGACCTCGCCGCCCGTGCCCGGGAACATGCCCGCCGTCTCGCGTGCGTCCTGCTCGCGCTCCGCCTGCACGCGCGCCCACTCCTCCGTGGCGTCCTTGTTGTACAGCGATGACGCGAGCTCGACCGCGGTCTGCTGCGACAGCACGGACTTCCCGCCCGCCGCCGACGACACCGCCTCGGTGGCGGCCTGCTTGTCCTGTGACGTCGGCGGGAAGTACTCGCCCCACTCCAGCCAGAACTTCCCCTCGCCCGGTTTGATCTCGACCTTGCGCTCGACCTTCTGACCGTCGACGACGTCGATCACTACGCGCGGAGGGAGGTCGAGGTAGTACTCGACCGCGGATGCCGGCTGCTCCTGGTCCGCCGCTGTCATCTCCTCGGCCTCGAAGTTCTCAACGTCGTCGTCCTGCTCCAGCGCGTCGGGCTCCGACTCGGGCTCGGACAGGTCGACGTCGTACTCCTGCACCTCGCCCGGCGGTCGGCTCATCTCGTTTGCAGCCGATAGCTTCATCTGTTCGAGCAGCTGGACGAGCGCGTGCCCGCACGGCTCGCGAAGGACGTCGGCGGTGCCGATCATCGGCGCGTACATCATCTTCTGCGCGACCGAGCTCGTGCCGCCCGCGGCGACCTCGTTCGGATCGGGCACCACGCACTGCGCGACTTCCAGGATCTGCTCGCGCTGCGTGCCGACGAACTCCTTGCCCGCCGTCACCACATCTCCATCGATCGTGAGGTAATCCGCGTCGCCCTGCTCGCCGACGACCAGGGCGTTATCGCTGCCCTTCTTGATCATCGCCGCGCCGACGTCCATCGGGTCCATCTTCACGACGAGCGTCGGGTCGAGGTTCCGCATCACGCCGCGCACGGCGACGGAGTTCGACACGTCGAGCGTCGCCATCGGGTCGTACAGCTCGGCGTAATCCGGTTGCCCGTCGACCGCCGACGGCTCGTCGTCGTCCGGGTAGTTCGTGAGCCAGACGATGTGGGCGAACCCGTCGCCATGAACGAAGCTCCGCTCCTTATCGATCACCCACTGCTCGGGGCTCTCGCCCGTCACCTCGATCGGCTTGAACACGACGTCGGCCTCGGGCGTCCAATCGCGACGCACCCACACGCGATAGCGCTGCGGCCCGTCCTCGGTCTCGCGCGTCGCCCAGCTCTGGTAGAGCTCCGTCGCGTGCCTCACGACGTAGTCGTCGACGTCGTCCCACTCGAGCACGTGGACGAACCGCCCGGTGTGCACCCGCACGCGCGGCGAGCCCTGGCGGAAGAACCACGAGAGCGCCGCGGTGCCGCACGAGCCCGCGAGGTTCCGCGCCCGCACGAACCGGTTCCGGAGGTTCGCCGCCTTCGCCACGGCCTCGCCGAACGCCTGCGTGTCGGGGTCGTCGCTGCGGATCCCGGGCCAGCGATTGTGCCCGAAGAGCATCCCGGTGAACGCGCGCACGATCGTGCGCGCGATCCGAACCGGCGCGTGCGGGCGGCGCGCCGACAGCGGCACGTACGACGTCGGCCCCGACATGGTCGACATCATGGGCTGAGCGCCCTCGAACGGAGCGCTGCGCTCCTGCGGCCCAATCAGCCCGCCGTCCATGTTGAATGGCTTCCAATTGTGGTTCGTGCACCGGTAGAAGCTCGATCGGAAGTCGAGCTCCTTGGCGCGTTCGCTGTTGTACAGCGCCTCCGCGTCGTAGCCGGCCTTCCCGAGGTGCGACGGGTCCAGGCCGAAGGACGTCATGTCGGGGCCGAAGCTCGACACGGCGCGGATCGATCCGTCCGAGCTCTTCTCGGTCGGGAACTTGTAGTTCGTCGCGACGGCCGTCACAGCGACCACTTCCTGCCGACCATCGCCCCGCGATCGGCGAGCGAGCCGACGAGCGGCTTGGTTTCAACAGGCAGCGGTTGTGGCCGCTCCTCCAGGTCGGCGATCATCCGCCGCGCCTCGTCCGACACCACCGGACCGTCGCGCACAACCTCCTCGTGCGTGGGCTCCTCGGCGGGTTCGATGAGCAGCGCGGCGTCCAGCGCGCGATCCGCCGCCCGAGACAGGAAGTCCGCGGCCAGTGCGCAGCTGTTCGAAGCGACCCACAACGCGCGGGCGGTGAGCTCCCGAAGCATGCGGGAAGGATACACGCCGCCCGCCGGCTACGGGTAGCCGACTTCGCGGCGCGTCGTCGACACCGCGGACACGACGATCAGCGAGTGCTTCGCGACGCCCCACAGCGACACTGCGATCGGGCCGCGTTGCTTGGCCGTCAGCTGGCACTTACCGGCGATCGCGAACCCCTCCGGGTTTCCGCCGAGGTCGGCCGCGTCGCTCGCGCCGATGCCCGCCTGCATCACGCCGGGCACCGTCGTGTCGCTCGCAAGCCGGACCGAGCCCCGCGGATCGCCGCCCGAGCTGACGACCCACGCCGCCCAGTAGATCCACCCGAACTCGGGATCGGCGCCGAGCGCCATCGGACACGCGCGCTCGCCCGAGTTGCGGTTCATCAGCCACCCAGTACCCCACCCGCGGCGGAAGTAACCGCCAAGCCCGTCCGCGGCGTGGTCGAGATCGACGGGCAGGAGAAGAAGCCCGTGCGACTTTGCCTTCGCCACTTCGAGCTCGCCCCTGATGATCTGACCATCCGGCACCTCGCGGCGCGGGTCGTGCACGACGATCGCATTCAGCATCGGATCCTCCAATCAAACAACGACGCGCGGAGCTAGCTGTCCGCCCCGCGCGCCAAACCCTCGGACTGCGACTCAGCCCTGCGCGCCTTGAGAGCCCTGCGCGCCCTGTGAACCTTGGGAGCCTTGCGACCCGGCCGCGCCCTGATGACCCTGCGCGCCCTGCGCCCCGGCGTCACCTTGGGCGCCCGTGTCGCCCTGCGCCCCTTGCGCGCCCGTCCCGCCGCTCTGCGCGAGCGCCGCGCACATGACGCCGTTCATGCGCGTCTGCGTCTCGCCGTCCAGGCGGAGCTGCTGCGCGACGAGCGCGGCCGCCGCGACCTGGCCATTGCTGCTCGCCTCGAGCACGCCGCCCGCGTCGGTGATCGCCGTCGTGCTTTCCTGCGCGCTGTCGACGAGCTCGCCGGCGTATCGCTCGATCCCGCCGACCTTGACGCAGTTGATGAGGTAGTACGTGGCCATCGCTTCTCCTGGGAGTGGGGCCCCCGCACTTGGAGGGCGCGCCGTCAGCGTACGCGACGCCGGGCTCGGTCACAAGCCGCGCTCACTCCTCGGCGAACACCACCGACACCGAGCCGTTCTCCAGCCGGTGCGTGCTCGCCGCGCGGATGAACTCGCCGCGCTCCAAGTTCGGGAAGTTGCCCCGCGCCCGGAGCTTCTCAAACGCGCACTCCTTCAGCGCGAGCTCGATCTCCTCGGGCGTCAGCAGGATGTTGTGGCCGATGTTGGGCAAAGCGCACCTTCCTTCGACCGGATGTCATGCCGCCACGGCGTCAGCGGCGCCGCGGCACGAACGAGCCGCCGCGGTACTCCATCGGGTCGGCGGCGGTCACCACGGCAAGCCGCGGGCCCGGTTCGGCGTCCGGCCGGGGCTCGGGCGCCGTGACGTCGGGAAGTACGTCCTGCGGCACGTGGAGCCCGAGGGCGCGCGCCTGCTGCAGCACCGCCCGCTCCATGCGGTAGCCGTACTGCGCGGCCTGGATGACGGCGGGCGCCATCTCAGGCGGCACCTCGGCCGCGATCCGGGAGAGCTCGAGCTCGGACAACGCGACCTCAAGCCGGGCATCGATCGCGCGGTTCGTCGCCGCGCGCGCGTCCGCGGCGTAGTTCGCGAGGTTCCGCGCCCGCTTCTGCTCCGCCATCATGGCCAGCACCGCGGCGCCGAGCTTCGTCCTCCCGAGCACCGACGCGACCGCGTACGCGCCGAACACCGAGATCACGACGCACAGCGCGATCGCGTTCGCGTCCGTCACGACCGCAACCTCGCGGCCAGGTCGTCGACGTCGTCGCTCGGCGGCAGCGACTCCTGCGCCGCCATCAGCACCGCGGCGATCCTGGCGAGGGTGCCCGCGCCCGACGACCCAGGCATCGACAGGAGCCGCTCCAGGAACGCGGCCGCGTCGACCGTGCGCATCGACTGCCCGACCATCGCGAGGAGCTTCGTGGCGTGCGCGAACTCCTCGTCATCCATCGGCTCGCCGGCGACGCGGAACTTCATCCGCACCGCGAGCTGGGTCGACGGCTCGAACGCGACCGACACGCGGCGGCCCGTGTCGGTCGCGGCGAACACCTTGGTCGGCCGGAACGCGCGGGCCCCGCACATGAGCGTGACGCCGTCCTTCACCTTCTGGGCCTCGCCCGGCGTCTCCGACCGAAGGAGCGCCATCACGCTCCCGTCCTGCATCCGCGCCGTCTCGATGACTTCCAGCATGGGATCTCCCGGGTTGAAGGCCCGGGCCCGTCGCGCAACTGCAAAGAAGACGGGTCAGAACGGAGGCAACCCTCGCGGGAGCCCGGGCCGCTCCGTTTATGCCACCGCTACACGCCGAGGGCGATGTCGTGGTCTGCGACGCGGCGCAGCGCGATTCGCTTCTTCGCGCCCGCATTCCCGATCCGTTTCGCGTGCTCGACGAGCTCGTCGTCGCTCGCTCCCATGACCTGCGCGTCGACCAGGTTGTCGACGAGCCGGATCACCTCCTCTAGCCGGGCGTCGAGCTCGGCGACGTCCTCGCGTTGCTCGTCGGGGATCACTGCTCGGGCCGTGTCCTTCTTCTTCGAGTGCCGCACGTCTTCCACCGGAGTTCCTTCCTCGGGGTCGCATCCGACCACCGCTGCTCCGCTGTATGCCGCGGCCGGGCCCGGGGTCATGCCGCAGAAGCCACTCGCGCGGCCACCTTGCGCACGAAGTCATCAAGCGGGAAGTGCGCACCGGGGTCGTAGTGCGCGGACTTCTTGAACACCCGGCTGACCTGCGCGTGCGTCAAGATCCCCCCGAAGATCGATGCGGCCTGCTCCCACGTGACCGCGATCGTGGGCTCGGTCGGGCCGCCGTAGATGTGCCCGCGCCCGGCGAGCGCGGTCAGTTGCGGCAGCGCCGCGAGGAGCGCGTCATCGGGGACGACCCGGGCCGGGATCCCGTGCCGCCTGCACACGTCGGCGACGAGCGTCTCGAACCGGTCGAGCATGTCGCGCGAGTAGTCGTCGGCCCAGTCCGCATCGAGCTGGCTAGAGAACCCCGCCGACTCGATGCCGATCGAGCAGTCGTTCAGCGGCGGCGCGTGGAACGCCGTATCGGCCTCGCGCACCGACTGCGTCACCGAGTACCGGTCGGTCGCGTACGTCCAGCTGGCGACGCGGCCGTCGGGCATCGACGCGCAGTAGGAGCAAAGATTGTCCGCGGCGCTGTTGACCTCCGCGCACTCCGCGACGTGCAGCAAGACGTACACGATGCCGAACCCGCGGCGCCCCTGCCGGTAAAACCTCGCCTGCTTGAACTCGTGCGCGCACGAGCTGTCTACCGGAGCGGGAGGAATCGTGCCGGGGCCGAGAACGACGTGATCCATGCCAAGCAGGATAGCTCAGGCATCGCCGAGCGTGGCGGCGCGGCGACCCATCACGAGCGCGCCGATCGCCCCCGACAGGTACCGGCGCCCGGCCTCGTCGACGAAGCAGTACACGCGGAGGTTCTCCGCGTCGTCGGGGACCATCGTCGACACGTCCACCTGGACGAGCTCGGATCCCCTGCACGACCAGGACGTGAACGACGCCAGGTCGGCGCGCGTGCACGCCACGACGTCGAGCTCGAACGCCCTCCCCACGGCGGCGGCGGCCGCGCGAGATGCGCGCGTCATAGCGTCGATGACGAACCGGCACCGACCCGCCTCGTCGTCCACGCGAATCTTCTTCGGAACGTTCGACATCTCGAAGTTGAAGATGCAGTGCACGACCTCCTCGGGGTCGCCGGTCGGCCGCGACTTGAACACGCGGATCGACATCAGATAGCCGGCCGTCTCCGACCGCACGCCGCACCCCGGGCACCGGTCCTCCCGCGCCTGCATCGCGAACACCCTGCCGCACACGCTGCACTCCATGAGCGAGCAGGCGCCGTTGATGAGCTTCGAGACGTCGTCGTACCGCATGGCTGCGGATCATGCCGCCCAGGTCACCGGCTCGAAAGCCCCGCGAGCCCGCCCGCGTCCGCGTGGGCGAACGCACCGCGGCGACGTGCCTGCTCGCGCGCGATCCACGACGCCATCAGCACGTCACCCGTGTGCTGGTCCGGCTCGTAGTCGAAGAGGTCCTGCACCCAGTCCGCCACCCCGGCGGGCATCGCCCCCTTCGCGTCGGACGGGATGAGCCACGCGCCGCGCTCGACCTCGTGGAAGATCGACTCGATGCCGAAGCGCGGGTCCATCTTGTTCTTCCCCGTCGTGTCGCGCGCGCGGATCATCACGTTCACGTTCTTCTCGCGCGCCCAGTCGCGGATGAGCTTCTGCGCTGAATTGCCCTCGACGCAGACCAGCGAGCCGTACGCCTGCGACGTCTGGATGATGCGGTCGACCATGTCGCTCGACCGCCACCGCCCGACCTTCACGTCGAGGATCCGACGGTGCCCGGTCGGCAGAACGCAGAACGTGAAGATGCAGCTGCGGTCGTGCTTCGCCGACAGCCCGAAGGCGGGGTCGACGCCCGTGTACACGTGGTCGCCGCCCCACTGCGACACGAGCTTGTCGGCGCCGTTCTTCTTCGCCGCGTCCTTGCACGCGTCGATCCACTCGGTCTTGACGCGCTCGCTGTCCTTGTCGCGGACGATGCAGCGCATGGTGCGGTTGTACTCGGACGCCGGCATGATCTTCCGGCGCGCCTCGAGCTGCTCCCAGTTCCACTTCTCGGGCCACAGCGGCACGCGATCCGCCTCGTCGACCCACCCCGCCTTCGCCCCATGGACCCCGACCATCTTCGCGTAGCGGGGGTGATCGTGCGCGACGAGTCGGCACCGCTCCTGCCTCGGGTCGTCCGTCATCGCGGGGCGCACGAGCGGCGAGTCCCACTCCGTGTTGCGGATGATCACGTCCCCGTGCGCCTCCATCGTGAGCGACGGCCACGGGTCGGCGCCGTCCATGCCCTTCTCAAGCTGGTAGGTGAGGTCGGTCGGGAACCACGGCGTGTTCGTCACGACGATGTGGCTGTCGTCGGTGTCGAGCCGCGGGATCACCGTGCTGCCCATCCACGTAAATGTGTGCTCGCGCTGCGCCTCGGCGAGCGTGTTCTCCAGCGTCAGGAGGTCGTCGGCGTTCGCCCACGAGATGCGCGCGCCGGGCAGCTTGCCGCCGATGCCGCACACGGTGAGCGACGGGTCTCGGATCACGCGCTCGCGGGCGATGACGAGCTGCGTCTGCGTCCATGAGTCGCCGGGCCGCGGCGAGCGCATCAGCTTGGGGAACACGAGCGCGAGCCGGCCGCCGTCCTCGATGTACCGGCGCACCATGCCGACCGGCTTCTTCGCCTGCCCGACGGTGGCGCTCAGGATGACGCCGCGCTCGGACGAGTCCTGGCCGAGCTTGAACAGCGTGAGCGCCGACACCATGTACGTCTTCGACGCGCCTGCGAACGCGCGGACGACGCACCGCGGGTGGGCCGTCACGAAGTCGAAGAAGAGCTGCTGGTGCGGGGCGATCTTCAGCGGCTTGCCTGTGAACTCCTCGACCATCACGAACTCGAAGAACGCCGCCGGGTCGACGCGAGCGCGCGCCGCTTGCGCGAACAAGCGCTTCACCACCGCCTGCACCTTCTTCGGGGGAACCTCGCTCATTCGACCGCGTCCCCGTGGGCGTCGATCACGCCAGCGCGTCGCTCGATCTCGAGCTGCTGCGCTGCGAGGTCGTCCATCTGCTCGTCGCTGAGCGAGCCGACGACCTGCATCACGGCGCCGCGGATCCTGATCCCGACGTTCGCGTCGAGCTCGACGCGGATCGGCGCGTGCGTGCCGGCGACGCGCGCCCACTCTCGCTCATGCCGGGCGATCGCCGAGTACACCCACGCGAGCTGCCGCGGCTGCCCCGGGTATCCCGTGGGCTCCTGCACCGACGGTGGGCGCGGCGTGTACTGCGCGAGCAGCGACCGGAGGTTCACGAGGTCGTTCGACAGCCGCGCGATCTGGAGCGAGCGGTACTTCTCGCGCTGGTCCGCGAACGCCTCCGACTGATCGTCGAGCACGCCGTGGTACGCAGTCCGAACCTGATGCTCGGAGAGCGGCGGGTCGTGGCGGCGACCGAACTCGATCAGGTGGTCGAGCGTCGCGCCGCCGCGGAGGAGCCGGAGCGCCCACTCGCGCCGCTGCTGCATCTCGAACGGCGACGACGGCGGTGTGCCGCGTGACCCCTCGCCTCCTTCGACGGCGGGGCTTTTCCCTGCCCGCGGCGGCGCGGGGGGCCTTGGTGCGCGTGTTCGGCGCATGCGAGCGGTCTTCGGATCCTCCGACCCAAAGGTGCCACGCTCGCCTCGCGGCCGGCAAGATCACCCACCCGGAGCCTTCACCCAGCCGAGCTCCTCCGGCGTGTGCGTGAAGATCGGCGGCGTGCTGATCTCGTCTCCGATCGACGTCCACCCGCGGCGCTCCTTCCGCGCGAACAGATCGAGATACGGCCCGGGCGCGAGCTCCTCGACGATCCGGTAAAACTCGTCGGGCTTCTCCGAGTGCTCGCCGACGGGGGCGAAGAACACGGACCGTTGTGACCGGTGCAGCACCTTTGCGCGACCGCGGCGGCCGATCAGGCAGACCTCGTGCCCGTTGCGCACGTAGTGGCCCATGCCGAACTTCAAGCGGCGCGCCGCTTCGAACGACGCCTCGATGACCGCTTCCACGCGCGGGCCCTTATTGTCGAACGACTTGGCAACGCGCGCGATCTGTTCCTCGTCGTCCCGTACCGACTTGCACCACACGATCTCGCTCTTTTGCTGGAACCTCCACTCGCGCATCACGCCGAGCGCTTCGGACTGCATCGGCGCCACGCGCCACAGGAAGAGCAGCGCGTCGTCGGCGATCGGGAACCCGCGGTCGCGAAGGAACGACTCGATGCGGTTCATGGGCAACGTCGAGTAGTGCTTCTCGGCGCCGCGCTTCGCGCCCGGCAGCTTGTCCGCGTATGGCCATGGTGGGTCGGCAACGATGGTGCGGAACGGCTCGCGCGGCTTGCTACGGCGCATCGTGCATCCCGGGGAAAAATCTATCGGGCGACCACTGCACCTCGCCACGCCTCACCGCCATGCGCATCCCAAGCGGCGGCTTCATTCGCCGGAGCACGGTGAGCAGGATCGAGTCTCGGAAGAGGAACCGCCCGAAGTTCCGCCCGAGCTCGCGCATCAGATCGTCGGCGCGGCGTTGTCGAACCTCCTCGTACGCATCGGCGCCGAGGAGCGCCGACAGGGCGTGCAGCCCCGGCTGCAGCTTGTGCGAGCGCGCGCGACGGCGGCGCACCCGTTGCCGTTCACGCTCGACCTTCCTGCGCGCTACTTTTCCCACGGCAGCTTCACCTTCTTCGCCCGCGCGAACTGCTCGGCCCGCTTCGCCGGCTCCATGTTGCTGAACAGGTTCGCGGCGCCGGGGTCGCGATCCTGCGGCGCCGTGCGCCCCTTCCTCAGGTCGTCGTGCACTTGGTCGATCTTCTCGATCTGCTTGTCGGTCAATTCCTCGCCGACCCTCATCGCGAGGCCCCGCACGAACTCGCGCTCCCAGTCCGTGACATACACGCCGCCGCGCGACGTCGGGATCGCGAGCATGTCGACGAGCTCGGCGAGCTTCTTCAACGCCTTCGTCTGCCGCTCGATCTCGTCGATCGCGGCTTGAACGTTCGGGTGCACGCGCCGCTTCATCGGAGGAAGTCCGCGATCGTCTTCTCCCACGCGGCCTCTCCCCGAACGAGCGGCACGCCGAGCGGCAGCCCGCGCAGGAACGACTTGCCGTAGGGCTTCTCGACGAGCCGGCGGTCGAGCACCACGATGACGCCCCGGTCGGTCACCGACCGGATGAGCCGCCCCGTCCCCTGGCGAAAGCCGAGGATCGCACGCGGCAGCATCCACTTCTTGAACGCGTCGCGGCGGCGCTCGTTCATCGCGTCCGAGATCGGATCGTCGGGCGAATCGAACGGCAGGCGGTCGATCACGACGCACGAGAGCGCCTCGCCCGGCACGTCGACGCCCTCCCACAAGGACGACGTGCCGATCAGGACGGAGCTCACGTCGGCGCGGAACCGCTCGACGAGTTTCATCCGCGGCGCTTCGCCCTGGCACATGACGGCGAACCCGAGCCGCGCTTCGCGGAGCGCGGCCGCCGCCGCCTCCATCATCCGCCGGCTCGTGAACAGCCCGAGCGTGCGCCCGCGCGCCGCGCGCACAGCGTCGACGAACGCGGCGCACGCGGCCGCCTGGAACGTGCGCTCGGTCGGGTTCGGCAAGCCGGGAGGAACAACGACCATCGACTGCGATGCCCAGTCGAACGGGGACTCGACCTCGAGCTTTCGCGCGCCGTCGGCGCCGAGCTCGCGCTCGACCATCTCGAAGCTACCGGCCGCCGTCAGGGTCGCGGACGCGACGACCATGGACGAGACCGCGGGATGAGCGAAGATCCACTCACGGAGCTTCCGCGACACGTCGAGCGGCTGCCCGCACAGCGCGACGCGGCCCTGACCCTCCACGTCGACGTGATACACGATGCCGTCCTCGGTCTGACGCATCGACGTGGAAACGATCGTAGCGGCGCTCGCGGCGGAGCCCGCCGCCGACATGATCTTCTTCGACCTCGCCGGATCCGGCTCGTTCTTCGCGGCGTCCGAGAGCTTCTTCTCCGCCGCGCGGAGGTCGTGCCACAGCGGCTCCCAGTCGACCGGGTCGTGCTCCAGGAGCCGCGCCTTGTACGAGTCCGACGCCCGGTACTCGGCGAGCGCCGCGAAGAACCGATCGGACGCGCCGACGAGTCGATCGTGCAAGCGCGAGTCGATCGGCATGAGCCGCTTCGACCATCGCCGGATCGCAAACGGCGTCAGCTTGAACCCGAAGAACGCGCGCGCGATCTCCGCCGCCTGGTGCCCCTCGTCGAACACGACGTTCGAGTAGTCCGGGAGGATCCCCTTTCCGATCTCGCGGCGAAGCACGAGGTCAGCGAAGAACAGATGGTAGTTCGTCACAACGACGTGCGCGCGGGCAGCGATCGCGCGGCCCCTGAGCACGTGGCACTCGGCCGCTCTCGGGCAGCGCTGCCCGAGGCAATCCTCCGACGTCGTCGTCAGCTTTCCCCGCACCTCCGGCTCGAGCTCTTCCTCCAGCTCGGAGAAGTCGCCCGTCGTCGTCGACGACGCCCACGACGCCAGCGCGTCGAGCGGGCGCAGCATGGTGGCGTCCGTGCCGGCCTCCTCCTGCGCGAGCAGACACAGGTAGTTCGAGATCCCCTTCAGCATCGCGTGCTCGAACTTCCACGGCAGCACCGCGGCGAGCATCGGCAGGTCCTTCCGGCTGAGCTGCTCCTGGAGCGGGATCGACCCCGTCACGACGACGCACTTCTTCCCCTCGTGCACCGCGCGCCACAGCGCCGGCACGAGGTACGCGAGCGACTTGCCCGTGCCCGTCGGTCCCTCGACGAGCAGGCGCGCGCCATCGCGCATCGCCGCGTCGACCGCTTCCGCCATCTCGATCTGCCCGGGCCGCGCGGCGTAATCCTTGCGCGCTCGCGCCATCAGCCCGCCGTCCCCGAGGACATCCGCGACGTAGGTCATCGCGCGTTCATGCCGCCGCGCAACCGGCGTGCTCGATCGCAAACCTCACGATGTGGGAGCGCGGCGCGTTCGACGTGCACACGACCGCCCGCGACGCCCCACACCGCTCGCATCGCATGCGCACGACGCGGCCCATCGGCGACGGCGGCGCGTAGCTAGCCCTGACGTGGGGTGTCGCGGGCGGGCTCCACTCGCGCCATCCGGGCGGGATCGACTCGACCGGGCGCGGTTCGGTAGGCATGGGCTTCCCTCCGGAGGGTTTCGAGCGCGGCGATCATCGCGTCGGTCGGCAGCTTCAGCTCGGCGACGACGAGCGCCGCCGCGACTAACGCGTCGCGCGTCGGATCGGGCGCGGTCGACGCCTTGAGCATCGACACGAGCTGCTGCTTTCCGGCCTCGGCCTCGGCGAGCGCTTGCGAGTAATACGCGACGACGGAAGCGATGGCGTGGGATGCGGTGTTCATGGGTTGCGACGGATTACGGTAATCCGTGAGGAAGAAGCGACGGCGCCCGGGGACATGGGGGGGAATGTTCTCGCCGAACGCCGCCTCCCCCATCATGCCGCGGCTACCACCGCTGGCGCGGCCCGGGTGCCGCGCGGAACGGGATCCCGCGCGCGATCGCGTCGGCCGCCGCCTCTTCGAGGTCGCGCACCTGTCGCGCCGTGAGCGGGTCGGGCTCGCGCAGGAGGAGCTCGCGCACGACGGGGTTCGCGTCGCCCGCCGACCAGTCGTGGGCCTGCGCCTCGGCGAGCCGCTCGGGCTCCACGGCGGGCCCCTCCCAGCTCCGCTCACACCATTCGAATCCGCGCGTGAACCCGTCGCGGTACGACCGCCCCGCGAGCTCGACGGCGAGCTCCTCCCACTGCCTGGCGTCGGCAAGCGGGAACAGGTGGCGGAAGATCCGCACCTCCTCGGCGAGCCGGCGCGGCGGCTCGGGCCCTTCATGGTAGCGACCGAGGAACCGCTCCAACAGGTTCCTGAACATGCGACCGAGGCGCGTCATCGCACACCCAGGAGCTTCGCGAGCAGGTCACCACCGAGCTCGGTCTTCTTACCTTTCTCGACACGCGCAGCGATGAACCGCTTCACGGCATCGCGCTTCTTCTCGCTGCTGAAGTCAAACGACAAGTGCGGCGCCCGCGGCGTCGAGACCGGTGCGTCACCGGTCGTCACCACCGGGTTACTCGCGAGATCGGCGAAGTCGGTCAGCTCGGCAGCGGTGAACCCCGTGACCATCAACGCCTCTAGCGGCATCTGCGTCGTGAGCGACTCGATCAATTGCGGCAGCTTATCAGCGTCCCATGTCCCGCCGATCCGATTCAGGGCGAGGTTCAACATGCGCGCGCGTTGGTCGTCGAGTTCGCGCCACATCACCGGCGCGCGCGGAGCGCCGAAGTCTTCGTCGGTGATAGTGCCGCCGCTGATCCTGACGGTGAACTGAATCAACAGCTTCAACTTCGGATAGAGCGCGAGGTACGCGCGGCGCCGCTGGTGCCCTCCCATGATCAAGCCATCGCTCGGTCTCGCGACGACCGGTTCGACGAACCCGAACTCGAACATCGACCGCTCCAGGATCTCGAGCTCCGCGTTCGTGATCACGCGCGGGTTCTTCGGGTCCTCCTTCAACCGGGAGAGGAGCACCGTGGGATACTCCAAGAACGCATCAGGCGCGCGGAGTGGCGCCTTCGTTTTCCTCGTCATCGATCAGATCCTCCGGCGAGGAGGATGCCATTCACTACTCGTCACAGTCCATTGGCGCGAAGGCGTCCATCGCCCGCTCGTGAAGTTCTTCGAGATCGTGCCCGAATGGGATCCCCCCCATCCCGCGCTCGTTCATCCGCGTCGCTGCCTCGTAGCAGCGCCCCGCCTCGCGCAGGTCGGGCACGACGCGCTCGTATCGGACCAACCACGGTTCGTCGCCGTGTTCGAAGCGGTCGCCTTCGACCTCGTACAGGTGCGCGAGCCACAGGGCCATCCGGCGCTCCGCGTGCGTCATCTCCGGGTCGCGCGGGCGAGCGCGCGCTCCAGGCACTCGGCGTCGGCGAGGTACCGGATCGCGCGGCGCACGTCCCCGGACGCCGCCGCGGCCTGCGCCGCGCGCCGCGCGTTGTCGATGCCCGCGCGAAGCTCCGGCTCCGCGTTCTTCGGGGAGAGCACGACCGTCAAAGTATTCGAAGCCCTTCGCGGCTGTTGGGCGTTCGCGCATCCTCTCATCGAATCCCCAAGAAATCGCGCAGGAGGCTGTTTTGCAGTTCGAAGGAGTTCCTGCGCCCCGAGGCGAATTCGACCTCCAAATTCACGCGAGCACCAATGGCCGCTAAATACATCGTGACCTGGTTCACGACTTCGCCCACCCTGTCCTCGTCGTCATCGAATCTGAATTTGTTCTTGTCCGCTACACGACGAAGCTTCGCGATCTCCTGATGCGCTTCGCCGAGAGCCTTCTGCAGCACCTTCACGTGCATGGGCAGCTCGTTGAGCTTGCGCTCCCGTTCGGAGAACTCGTCGAATTGGAATTGATGTGCTTGCCGCTCGTGGTCCAAAGTTTTTTCAGCTTGCCTCGGAGCTTTCGCTTTGCCATCGCCCGTTATTGCCGCGCATCTACATCCTCTCGTCTAGGTACTCGAAGCCCCTAGCAGCTGTTGATAAAGCGGCAGGCAGCTACCACCGGTCGAAGTATTCGAAGCCCTTCGCGGCTATTGATGGCTGCTCGTGTGGGGGTCGAAGTATTCGAAGCCCGTCGCGGCTGTTATTTGTGTGCGTACGCCGCCGCTCGCTCCCGGATCGTCCATGGTCGAAGTATTCGAAGCCCTTCGCGGCTGTTGATGGCGGGAGACCGGTCCGCGTGCTCGACGGTCGAAGTATTCGAAGCCCTTCGCGGCTGTTGATGGCCGACCTCGTGCGGCGCGCGGTGCAGTGCCGACTCGTCGCGATACTCGAAGAAGCCTCGCGCGGCTGTTGATGGCGGCGCGCGGTCCGCGATGTCCCGGAGGCGTGCCGCGTCGCGATACTCGAAGCCTCGCGCGGCTGTTGATGGCGGCATGGGGCGGGACGCGAGCAGGTCGAAAGGGTCGAGAACATGTCGCGATACTCGAAGCCTCGCGCGGCTGTTGATGGCCCGCGATCGACGGCCCCGTACCACTCACGCTCTTTGATGCGTCGCGATACTCGAAGCCTCGCGCGGCTGTTGATGGCAGCTCGTCGTGACCGTGGTCGGAGCGATCGTGTTCTACTTGTCGCGATACTCGAAGCCTCGCGCGGCTGTTGATGGCGGACAGGTCGTTGCCGGTGGGGTTCGCCGGGTCTTGTCGCGATACTCGAAGCCTCGCGCGGCTGTTGATGGGGGAGCTCGCGTGACCCGCCGACGCCGCAGCGACGCGTCGCGATACTCGAAGCCTCGCGCGGCTGTTGATGGATTCGTAGAAGTCCCAAGACGTGGGGTACTCGGAGAGCTGTCGCGATACTCGAAGCCTCGCGCGGCTGTTGATGGTTCGTCGGGCGCGACAACTGCCTCGCCGTCATCGGTCGTCGCGATACTCGAAGCCTCGCGCGGCTGTTGATGGCCCGACGAGTTCTCGTCGTGCTCGGGGTCGCGATACTCGAAGCCTCGCGCGGCTGTTGATGGACGGCTCGAACGTCGCAACACCGTCGGTGTTCATGCTGTCGCGATACTCGAAGCCTCGCGCGGCTGTTGATGGGGACATCCGGACGACCCCAATGATCTCGGATTCATGCAGCACGGTTTGCGAGCGCCTCCTTCGCCCGGCCCAGGATGACACGTGACGCACCTCGGTCCTTGTCCCGAATACGCCCACAACCCGGGCAGGCAATGAGCAATTCAGGACCGTTTTCGGTGAGTTGCCCGCAATCTGGACACTCCTTCGTCGATTTGCGAGCGGGTACCGAGATAATCGTGGCACCTGACCGCTCGCAAATCGAAGTGAACTCGTACCTCGCCGCGAGGTCGCGGTTGCTCCGCTGCCGACGTTTCCGCTCCTCGTCCTTCTGCTTCTTCTTGATCTGCGGTACCGACTCGGCCTCGAACGCGAAGATCGCGTAGCGGGCCCGCAGCTCCCGGACGGCAGTGAGGTAGATCTCTCGACGGAGGTTCACGATCCTCTTTCGCCGCGCCATGATTCGACGCTCGTACCGCATCTCCCATCGGAGCCAGTCCGTTTCCTCAGCGGTCCGCACGCCGGACCGCATCAGCGCGCGCCGATACAGGTACCTGTTTCGATGAAGGCGAGCGAGCGTCGTCCGTCTCGCATCGTAGGTCGTGTCCAGGCGGCTCTTCAGCCCGTCGATCTCGTCGAGGGCGGCGCGACACTCGGATGGGATCAGAACTTCGCCTTGCTCGCCATCGTCGCCGAGCCATGTGAAAACCCGGATCCCATCGGATGCTCGGTCATGCCCGTGCTCACGGTGGCCCCAGTCGAACGCTACGACCCGCGACTCTGCTCGCTGCGCCGTCGACTTTTCCATGTCGATCGTTAGGCTCACCGAATACGTCCAGCGCTCACCATCCCTGCGCCGCGTGAGCTTGAGCGTGCGGAACGCCGCGTCCGCCGGGACAGCGTGCCAGTTACCGCATTTTGCGCGGAACCGGACCCATCCGTCGCTCACCCCGATGCGGAGCTCCAGCGTCCACCACGGCGAGCCGCGCTCGACTATTCGGAAACCGCCAGCGTCCGCCGAAAGAGAAACCGGGTCGCGGAACTTCGGGCGCCGGATCTCCGCCGGCATCCCTCGCGCACGCTGGCCGATCACGTCCTTCCGCGCCTGGTCGACGCTCCGCACGAGAGCGTTCCACGTGCCCCAGTAGATGCGGCGCTGCCCGTAGAGCTCTTTGCGATACGCGTCGCGACGAGTGTCTCGCGGAATGACCTCGAGCTTTTTGGCGTAGTGCTCGTCGCTCTCGTCTTGCGAGAGCAGCGCGAGGCGCTTGGCAAAAGCTTCATCGGTCTCCGTCTTGCGACGCTTGATCTTGTCGACGGGCTTCGCACGACGCCGACGCACGGACTTCGGCTCTCCCACTTGCTCGTCGGCCCAGCCTAGCGCCACGGCCCAACGCGGATCTGCGTTGCGCGCCGCGCGCATCGAGTCCAAGCGCAGGCGCAACCCGGCGGCGAGTTCCGGTCTCGGGTTCGGCGCCCATTGCCCCTTCGTCGTGCGCTCCGCGCGTCGTGCTCGTCGCGCTAGCCGCGCAAGAATGCGACCGACTCTAACGATGCCGGGGGCGATGGTGTTCGCGACCTCGTCGAGCACACGCTGGTGCTGCTCCTCGAAGTCGAGCAATCGGTGATAGGTCCAGCACGCCGAGGCACACTCACGCAACAGTCGTTCTTCGTCTGATTCGATCAGAGCTGGTCGAGAAAGAGTCAGCATTTGATCTCCATGTCCTTTGCGGCCGACCGTCGACCGGACACCCAAAGGATAGGCCATGATGGCCCATCATTGCAACCTTTTCCGCCGGGGCCACGAACCCGCGGGAATCACGCGGCGGCGTGAACCAGGGCCCCCGGGGCCCCCGACTCGAACAGCCCCCAGTTCGCCGCGACGAACGCGTCGCCCTCGTCCAGCGACCACGCCGCGGGCATGCCCATCCGGGTCAGCTCCGCGCGCACGAGAACCTTCACGTCGGCGCGGGGCAGCTTGCCGACGATCAGCGAACGAGCGGCGCTCTCGGCGACCGGCTGCAGCAGCAGTCCCCGGTGGTCGCGCATCATCAGCTTCACGACGCCGCCGAGCTCGCCGAGCCAGTGCGCCTTGTTCGACTTGCTGAATGCGTAGTTCAACACGACGCCGTGCGTGCATCGGTTGTCGCGTGCGAACGCGAGCACCTCCATCACGATCTTGCCGAGCCGCGAGACACGCTCGCCCTCCGTCGCATGCGTCGGGATCGGGATCTTCACCGTGTGCACTACGACGCGCTTCCACTTGCCTCCCCACGTCGCGGGCAACGCGACGAGCCCTGTGCCAGCGAGCGACAGATCAACGCCGAGCACGACCACCTTCGACGGGTCGATCTGCTTCCGCGCGCGCACGGTGCTACCCCACCACGCGGACGCGCGATCCGGAAGCCCCCGCCTCGATCAGGATGCGACGGGGGAGCGACGCGAGCGTCACCGTGTCGTGCGCCGTGACGAACGCCTGGTCGTATCCGTGCTCGCCGGAGAGCAGCGACAGCAGGTGACGGCCCATCGCGCGCCGGTTCGCGAGGTCGACGTGCGCGAACGCCTCGTCGATGCACGCGATCGACCACGGCGACCCGCGGCGCGCGCGGAGCCACGCGCCCCCGGCGAGGCACGTCGCGAGCCCGACGAGGTCGTCGGCGCCGCCCGACCGATCCGACATCACCACGCGGAGCTTCTCGTCGAGCTTGTTCCCGCGCGCGCCGCCGCACGTCGCACACAGTCGCACCTTGCGCGAGGCCGGGAACGGCGCGCCGCATTGCCCGCAGGCGTCGGCGAGCTTGTCGGTCTCGCGCGCCCACTCGAACCGCACGTGGAGCGCGACGCCGCAGTCGGCGAGCGACCGGTTCACGTCGTCCGCAATCGACGCGAGGAGACCCTCGGCGAGCCGCCGCTGCACGCCCGCGCGCCCGAGGATCGCGACGGCCTCGCAGTGCGCCTGCACGTCGGGCGCCATGTCCTGCAGCCGCGCGTTCTTCTCGAGCAGCGTCTTCTGCAGCCGCTCGATCATCGCGGCGTCCTTCTCGAGCTTGTCGAGCTTCTGCTGCGCCTCCCACAGCTTGGTCGCCGCGTCCGGATCCTCGCGCGTCACCTGCGCGGCGCGCGCGTGCGCCTTCGCGCCAGCCTCCACGCGCGCGAGCGCGACGACGACCTTCTCGCGACGGAACTCCAGCTGCGACAGACGGTTCCGCTCAGCGGCGAGCGCGGCGACCGATTCGCGCGCGGTGTCCGCCGCCTTCCTCGCCAACGCCTTCGCCTCCGCGGCATCGCGCAGCAGCTGCTCATTGCGCTCGACGTCGGCGTTCAGCTGCGCCGTCGCGGGGCATGCGATGCCGCCGACCGGACACTTCCCGTCGAATCGACCGCGCGCGAGCGTCCGCTTGCTCTGCTCGTCGCGGGCCCGCTCGGCGAGCACCGCGGCGGCGTCGGCCGCCGCCTGCTCCGCCGCCGCGACTCGGAACTCGTCAACGGGAGGCGGCAGCTCGGCGATCGTCGCGTCCACCTCCTCCAGCTCGTCGGACAGCCGCGCGTGCTCCTCCGCATCGCGCCTGTTCTGCTCCACTCGCGCAAGCACGCGGCGCGTCTCGGCGTCCGTTTCCGCCGAGGCCCGAAGCGCGCTCACCTCGCGGCGAAGCGCGTCGCGCCCGAGAACGAGCCCGCCGACGTCCTTCGGTTCGACGTCCAGCTGCTGCCACAGCTCGACCGCCTGCGCCGCCGTCGACTCGCACACCGCCGCGATCGCGTCGCGCTCCTTGACGATGTCCCGAAGCCACTCGGCCGCGTGCGCGTGCGCCGCCTGGATCGGCCCGAGCTCCAGCCATCGCGCGATCATCCGCGTGCGCACCGCGGGGTCCTCGCGCACGAAGCGGTCGGACATCTTCTGCTCGATCCACCAGGTGGTGAGATCCTCGTCCTTGTTCATGCACCGCCAGGCGTCGAGCTCCGCCTGCGCCGCGTCGCCGTCGAGCCGTCGCTCGCCACCGTCGATCGGGCGCGTCACGAGGAGCCGCGTGGCGTCGCCGAGCTTCCGCTCACGGCTGACGAACGTCCCGTCGGAGAACTCCCCGTCGACGCCTCCGACGGTCTCGCCCCGGGCGATCCACTCATCCTCAGTCGCGTCCGGGTGGTCGCCCGTCATCAGGAACCGGATCGCCCACAAGAGCGACGACTTGCCGAGCCAGTTCGATCGGTCGCGATCGTCGTCGTGCTGCGCCTGGATCGCGTACGCGCCCGGGCCGAGCTCGAGCTCGTGCACACCACGGAAGCACCGCCAGTTCGTCAGCCGAAGGCCGACCAAGTGGACGCCGCTCAAAGCCCCGCCCTCGCGAGCGCCTTCTCCAGCACGGCGGCGAGCCGCACCGGATCCCTCGATGCCGCCTCCTTGAGCATCGCCGTGACTGCCTCGCGCGCGGTTTCCCGGCGGGCAGCGCTCGGCGCGACCGACTCGTCGAGCACGACGCGCGCGCCCGCGGACGGCGGCGCGAACCACACGTGGACGGCGCCCGCCTGCTTGAGCGCGTTCAAGATCGCAGCTCGCGCCGCCGTCGTCGTGCCCGGCTCGGGAATCACACGGACGATCCCGAGCATCGCAGGCACCGGCACCTTGCCTTCAACCATCGTCACCGTCGCAAGCGGCATCGCGCCCTTCACTGGCACCCGCTCGATCGATCCATCTACCACCGGCGCTCGCGCCGTCACCTTCGACCGTCGCATCCGTCACACCTCCACGATCAAAAAGCCCGGCTCGTTCTGTTCCTCGCCGTGCGTCAATCGTGCGAGGCTTCCGGGGATGTTCACGTCGCCGACGTGCCGAGCGATGCGCTGCCGGTGGTAGTGTCCATTGACGAGCACCGCGCGCGGCAGCTTTTGCGCCTCCTCGATTGGGAACCGCATGTCGCCGCCGCGCGCCATGTCGACCGTCTCGCTCCCATCGTCGACACCGTCGACGCGAGTCATGTGCCCCATCACGAACCACTGGCGAAGATCGCCGTGCTTCTCCGTGACCGACCGGACGTAGGCCGCCGGGTCATACCGGTACGCGAGGGCAGCGTAGGGCAGCGCGATCACGCCCACGTCGTCCCGTTGGAAAAAGTCGGGGCGATCGAACACCTTTGCACCCGCGCCGGCGAGCGCCAGCAGCGTGTGACTGAGGCGCCCATCCTCGATCACGTCGTGGTTCCCGACGAGCCACCACGGCGCGAGTCCTTCTTCGCGAAGCCGCCCGTCGGTTTGCACCGCGAGCGCGATCGCGCGATGCGTGAGCCCCTCATCGAGATCGGGGTCGGTCAGGTCGCCGAGGAACGCCCAAGCGTCGGCGTGCACATCGAGTGCGCATTCGACCGTCTGCTCCAGTGCGACCTTGATCTCCCCGAACCGCTCGAACCCGCCGGTGCGGTGGTCGAGATGCAGATCCGACGTGACGACTATCTTCACGTCGACGGTGATGCCGCCGGGCGTGCTGCTTCACGCACCGCCGACTGCACGGCGGCGAGGAGCGCCGGCTCGTCGAGGAGCCGCTGTACCGCGGCCTCCTCGCCATTGCCGAGCCGCTTGCCGTCGAACCCGTACCAGCTGCCCTTCAGGTCGACCACGCCGAGCTCCTGCCCGACCTCGAGCGCGTCGCGCTCGGGCCAGAATCCCGCCGGCACGTGCACGCCGTTCGACGTGAAGTAGCTCGCGTACACCACCGGCTCGATCCGTCCCGCGACCTTCGTCTTGTGGATCCCGACGGTGTGCTTCTCGCCGACGTACTTCTTTTTCCCCTCGGGCCCGACCCACAGCTGCTGGCGCACGATGCGTAGCCGCAGCGACGACTCGTACACGAGCGCCTTGCCGCCGCCGACCTTCACGCCCTCGTAGCTATCGTCGTCCGTCTCGCGCGCGACGATCAGGATCGCGCAACCGGTGTCGGCCATCAGCGGCACAAGCTCATCCATCCACGCGGCGTTCAACGCGGCCTTGATCTGCGCGGCGCGCCCGCCCATGCCGTCGACTCCGGCGGGCTTGCCGCGGCGCCCCTTCTTTCCGCCGCCCTCGATGCCGTCCGCGAGGATGCGCTTCATGATGTCAGCGGGCACGAGCTTCCGGATCGAGTCGACGACAACGAGCCCGGTGCAATCGTCGGGCAGGTCGCCCGCGGCGCGCGCGTCGGCGATCGTCGTCGCGAACCCGCGCACGCCGTCGACCGCCTTCTCGTACGTGCTCGCCGGCAGCGCCATGAAGTTCGGCTGCTCCATCAGCGAGCCCGCGAGCGTGCGCACCCACGCGGGCGGCGTCGTCCGCTCCGCGTCGAGCAGGCCGAAGAAGTGCCCGCGCTCCACGAACGACGCGCCGAGCCCGAGCGCAAACTCGCTCTTCCCCTCGTTCGAAGGACCGTGGATCAGCGCGATACGATCGAGCGGGTGCCCGCCGACGCCGGTCGCGACGTCGTACTGCAGGAACCGGGTCGGCACGGCGCGCACCTCCCGGAGCACTTCCCGCGCCGGCCGCCACCCCTTGATCCGGCCGGCCACGGCCTCCAGCTGCCGCATCCGCGCCCGGTTCCCCCCCGGGCTCGCCGGGGGGGACGCCTTCGCCTTCGATGCCCTCACGTGCCCCTCAACGCGCCTTCGGCTTGCGGGCGGCCGGTGGCCCGTCCGCGGCGGCGGCCGGGGCGCCCTGGGCCGCCTGCGCGGGCGCCGGGGCCTTCCGGGGGTCGTAGGTCAGCTTGCCCGTGATCGGGTCGTACTCGGCGCCGCACTTCGGGCACTTCAGATCCTTCGGCGTCAGGATCTGGTCGCAGCAGTCGCACTCGAACCCGTCGGCAGGCTCGGCGTCGTCGTCGCCCGCGTCGCTCGCCGGTGCCGGCGGTTCGTCGTTCGCCGACGACCTCGGCGACTGCGCGGCCTCGCGCGCCTTGTCCCACGGCTCGGGCGTCGCCGACCGGTTGCCCCCGAGCCCGGCGCGCTCCGCCGGCCCGAAGACGTCGTCCCACGGCATGTCGATCAGGCAGTGCTTCTCGAAGAGCGAGCGGAGGAGCGCGATCGACCCCGGGGCGACGTCCTCGTCGATGTTCGGCGGTTCCATCGCGAACGCGTCCTCGAGCTCCGGCGTGACCACCTCCTCGGTGAGCACCACGACGTCGTACTTCTTCGAGTACTCCTCGTGCTCGTTGTAGACCCAGCGCATCGCGAGAGGATCGCGCGCCGGGTTGTACTTGCCCTTCGTCTGGATCACGCGGTCGTTGATCCCCTTGCGCACCTTCGACCCGAGCGCGTCGGGGACGTTCGCGACGAGGTAGCCGTCGTCCGGCGACGCGACCTGCACGACGCGGAACAGGTACTCCATCTTCGGGAAGCCCGACGTCTTGAACGTCTCGGTGCGGTCGACCTGCGCCGATCGAAGCTGCTTCATCAACTTCGACTGCGCCTCGCGGTCCGACACCTTGAGGATCCGGAACATGTCGTCGTCGTCCTTGCCGAACGCGCCGGTCCACGCGCCGGCGAGGATGACCTCGTCCTCCTGGTCCGTCTCGAACTTGAAGAGCGGCTGCGTCGGCGAGATGCGCCCCGCGACGATCATCGAGCGCACGAGCTCGATCGCCATGTCGAACGGGCACACCGCGGGCGGCACGAGCCGACGATCGGAGTCGTCGCGCTTGCGCTGCTTCTTGAGGATCGTCTCCTTCTCGTGGCAGTTCCACCGCATCCACCGGACGCCGTCGTACTCGTTGCCCTTCTTGTCGCGCTTCTTGCCGAGCTGGAAGAAGCCGTGCGGCCAGCGCACGTCCCACCCGCCCGCGGGCGTGAGCCACACGTCGACCATGCCGTCGTCGTGCCAGTTCTTCAGGTAGCCGGAGCTCGACTGCGAGCCGGTGTGCTTCAGGAAGTCGTCGAATCCTCGGGTCATCGTTCGTCCTTTCGTTGCGTCGAAAACTTCAGCGCGCGCCCTGCGCCATCACCTCGAGCGCGCGGCACCGCTGCTTCCAGATGTCCGCGAAGGTCGCCATCGCGGCGACCATCTGCTTCGCGCGCTCCTCGCCCTGCCGGAGCTGCCGGTACTCGTCCGGGTGCATCTTCGCCGAGCACAGCTCGACGTCGGCCTCCGTGATCGCCTTGCTGCGAAGCCCCTTCTCCTTCTCCGATTGCAGCACCTCGATGGCGTGTTCCCGGATCGCGCCCATCGTCACGGCCGCGTCGATCTCGAAGTTCGCGAGCGCGACCTTCGCGCCGGCATGGAGCCGCACGGCCTGCCACCACCGCTTCTGAGCCTTGTCGAGCTCGTCGGCGATCATCCCGTACTGCGCGCGCGACGGCTGCATGGATAGTTCCAGCGCGCGCTCGAGCTCCACGTGCACCGCGCCCGGGTCGGGGAGGTTGAACACGGACGACACGATCGCGTCGTACTCGTCCATCGACGCCATTCGGCGCGGCGCGCCCGGCGGCGACGCGGCCGCCTTGGGTTCGGGCGTGCGCACCTCACGCGCCGGGGGCTCGGGCGCGGGCTCACCCTGCGCCTCGGGTTGTGACGTTCCGATCTCGCTGCGTTTTCGCATGGCCATGGGCCGGGGGTTATGCCGCCCCCGTCAGAACAAGCGGCCCTGCCCGGCGGCGTCTTTCTTCTTCGGCGCGCGCGCGTCCACCTTCGCCGCGCGCGAAAGGCTCGCGGCGAACGCCTGGATCGCCTTTAGCGCGGACTTCACCCGTTGCCGCTCGAGGTGGTCCTTCCACCGGATGCCGGGGAACGCCGCCGCGAGTACGCGGTGCGACGGCTCGAACACTTTCTCGTCCCACAGGTAGTAGCGATCGACGTCGTCCTTCCACTCGCTCTCGTGCGCGACGCCGAGCGGCGACGTCGCGCCGTCGCGCACGTAGTACCGGATCCTGGTCCCCTCGCCGACGGGCACGCCAGCGGAGCGGAGCCGCTTGCCGATCTCGACGTGCGGCGGCTGCGCCGCCCAGTTGCCGTCCTTCTTTTTCCGAGAAGCGTAGTCGTCGAGTTCCTTGTTCATGACGACGGACACGATCACGTCGTCGACGGTGAGCGGTCCGCGCATGATCCGCTCCTTCCACCGCTCGACGAGCGCGACGAACACCGCCGGGTCGTCCTCGCACCGCTCGCGGCGCGGGCTCGCGACGCCGTCGATCTTCACGCCGCCGCCGAGGAGGAGGTCGAGCACCTCCGCCTGCATCGCGCGCGCCATCCTCACCGCGTCGCCGCGCTTGTACTCGAGCCCCTTGATCTCCGGCTCGCTCGCGTCGGAGGCGCGCTTGCCCTTGTAGTGCGCGTATCGGCCCGCGTACGTCTTCTTCCCGACCATCACGAGCCGCTCGAACGCCTTCTCGTACTCGAGCTTGAGGAGCATGCGCGGCGTCTTCATCCGCTCGCACTCGCGCGGGAACAGCACGTCGTTGCACCACCGCACGAACTCTCGGAACTGCTCCTCGCTGCACCCGCTGACGAACGCCGAGTCGGTGTCGCCGTACTCCGCCTTCCATCCGCGCTTCTCGGCCTCGGCGAGCACGAGCCGGATCAGCCACGACCCCGTCGTCGACACGGCCTCCGCGACGTCGCGCTCGTGCACGCGGAAGAACGGGCAACCCTGCACGCCGTAGAAACTGTTGATCGCGATCTTGAACCCGCCCGCGCGGCGCGCCGCGTCCGTCGCCTCGGGCGTGCCCGGCGGGAAGCTCGCCTGGAGCTCGGTCCAGTGCTTGCGGCGCGCCATCAGCTGGCCGCACGCGATCGAGAGGATCCCCTCGGGCTCCGTCCTGAAGACGGTGTCATTCGGCGCCGCGCAGTGGCCGTCGGGGATCGGTTTCCGCGTCGTGTCCGCGGGCAGGTGCCGGAGATAGGTCGGCGTCGCGCCCGCGGTGAGCTGCACGTCGGGCGCCCACGTCTCCGCACTCATGTTCCACGTGCGGATGATCGACGGGTACATGCCGGCGAAGTCGCACACGTGCACGTCGTCGATCAGCCCCGTGCGGGCCGGGTCGAGCACGTACGCGCCCTCGAACTGCCCGAGGTTCGTCGGCGCCTCGCCCTTGCCGAACATCGACGGGAGCCGCATGCCCCGCTCGCGCGCGAGTCGGAGGATGAACGCGTCCACGAAGCGTAGCGGGTTCGCGCCGTTCGTGTCGGGCAGCACGCCGCACTCCTGCGCGATCGCGTCGTGCACGTCGAGGTACCCCGTGGCCTCGTTCACCTTGATCATGCACCACACGTCCTGGACGTTGTACCGGCCGAGCCGCGGGCGATCCGTCAACCACAGCGCGTAGCTCTGCGACCCGTCGACGCCCTCCAGCTTGCCGACGCCCGCGACCGCGCGCGCCACGTCGTCGAGCTTCAGCGACTGCTTCTCGTCGCCGCTCTTGCTGGCGTTCATGTTGTAGCGGTCGAAGATCGGGAGGAAGTCCGTCCACACCCACGACCGCGGGTCGACCGTCACGCGCCGAGCCTCCGTGCGCGCCGCGATCACGGGCTTGTCGTACCCGTCGAGGTACCAGCCGACGATCTGGTCGTACGCCTCCAGCTCGTTGAACAGGTCGAGGAGGAGCTCGCGCTCGGCGTCGTTCGAGTCCTCCGCGAGCATCCCCGTGACCATCTCGCCCTGCTCGTCGCCGATCGTCCACGACAGGATGCGGGCCTGCTCCTTCTTGCTGATCGGAACGCGGCTGTCGGCCTCGATGTCGAGGTAGCACCGGCGGCCCGGCACAATGCGCACCGACTTCTCCAGGAGCCAGCGCTGCACCGGCCGGAGGTCGCCCTCAAACGACTGGATCTTGAGGCCGGGGAACAGCCCCGGGCGCGGCTCGCCGTCGGGCACTCGCACGCGGGGCGCGCACGCGCGATACAGCACGTCGGAGTCCTTGAACGATACGTGCGTCCACGTGCCATCGTCAGCGACGCCCGTCACGAGCTGCGAACTGCGCAGCCACCGCTTCACCTCCTCGTTCGCCGCGACGTCCGCCGATCGCAGGTAGCAAGAATGCTCGGCCCGGGCGCGGCGCCACACGCGCCTGCCGCCCGGGTCCCGAGTCCACGACACGACGTCGCGGCCGTCGTAGAACGCTCCGATCGCCTCGACCATGGTCGGCGGTAATGCCGGCGGTCAGGACTCGGTGCGCCGCGTCTCCACGACGAGGTTCAAGCCCTTCGCGCCCATCATGAGGCGGAAGTGCATCACGACGCCGTTGTGCAGTTCGAGCTGGCCGTGCGGGTCGTCCGCGATCTTCTTCGCGTGCTTCGGCTTCTCGTCCTTGCCCTTGCCATTCGCCTTCGACGGACGCGCGAATAGCGGCACGGTCTGCCGACCGAGCGCGACGATCGCGGTCACGCCCTGCCCTTCCTTGCGCTTCGCCGCCTTGTCCGCCGCCGCCTGCGTCGCCGCCGCCGTGCGACCCTTCGGCTTCTTGCCGCTCTTATTCATCTTGGAAACGATGTCGGCGAGCTGCTCCGCCGTAAGCTTCTCGTCGCGCGTGCGCGCGATCAATTCCTTGCGGTCCTGATCGCCGATGCCGAGCAAGTACGTGAGCTTCTTCACGCCGATCGACACGAACTGCTCGCGCGAGAAGTTCGCGGCGACGTCCATCACCCTGTAGGAGTAGCTCGGCACGATCTCGAGCTCCTCCTGCACGAACTGGTTCCACCCGCGGTACTTGGGCTTCCCGTTCGCGTCGACGCGGTGCTTCCACAGGTTGTGCTCGAAGATCCCGATCAGCGCGCGGCCGAGGTCCCACATGCAGTTCGCGCCCGCCCGCTTCGCCTCGAACACGCGCGCGATGCCGACTTCCAGCGGGTGGTCGGCGGCAAGCGTCGTGCTCGGCGGCGACTCGACCTCCGGCGGTCCCGCCTCCGACCGCTTCTTCCTGCTCTTCTTCGCCTCCTTCGGCGGCCCTTCCGTGTCGGGCACGACGTGCCCCTCGGCCTCGACCGGCTTGCCGTCGACCATGCCGTCGATACCTGCCGCGCCACAGAACGGGCACGCGGCGAGCTTCGTGTCGGACTCGCCGCCGCACACCGTGCACGGCTCCGACAGGTTGTCGTCGGGCACGGTCTCCACCTGGTGCGTCTCGACGAGCTTCACCTTCTCGCGGAGCGTGATGCCCCGCGGGACTTTGATCCCGCGCGACTTGCAGTAGCCCGCAAGGGCGGTTTCGCTGACCTTCTCGATGTTCACGTTCATGATGCGGATCCTCCTGTTGATGCGCGCAGTCGATCGATCGCACGTCGGACGACCGCGCGCGCGCCGTCGACGTTGGATAGCCTCAGTCCGATCCTGACGTCGAGCGGAAGCGACTCCGCCGCATCGTCCACGCACAAGCGGGCATCGGCCAGCGCCGTCAGGATGCCGCGGTCCTCGCCCACGAACCGCTGCGCCTCCGCCCTGAGCTGCTCGGCCACGCGGGCAATCGCCTCCCGCTCGGTCGCCACCTCCTCGGGCGTCGCCGACCACGGCGTGCGAAACGACTCCACGCGCTCGATGTCCGCCGCCGTTTCGAGCCCGAGCTGCGTGTACGTGAGCGGCGCGCGCGACGGCGCCGAGTCGTCGCGCCGCTTCGCCTTGCGCTGCGTGTGCAGCCACTTCTTCGCCTTGTCGAGCGCCTGGAACTGCACGTATGCGTCGATCGCGGGCCCGCGTGACGGGTCCCACGCCTTGATCGCCGGGATGCCCGCGGCGAGCACCTCCTGCACCACGTCCTCCTCGTCGACGCCGAGCGGGGCGCGCCACTTGCGAAGGAGATATCGGGCGAACCGCCGCCACACGGGCGCCGTGCGGCGGAGAAGCTCGGGGACGTCGATCGCCCCCGAGCGGCAGGCCATGAGCTCATCCGCGAACGAGCTCACCCGAGCCCCCCGAAGCGCTCGCGATCCGGGTTCGTCAGCGTGTAGTCCTCCTGGTCGTCCGCTTCGGCCGCGAACGCGGCGGCACCGTCGGCCGCTTCTTCCACCGCCTTCGCGAACCCAACCGCTTCCATCTCGGTGTCGCAGTACGCGAGCACGTGGCCGAACGCGACCACGACCCACTTATCTCGCTGATGCCTCACCGCCAACGAATCGAACGTCGTTGTGATTGCCATTTCTCCCATGTCCTTTTCTCCCGCGCGGCTCCGCGTCGGGGGTCCGCGCGCCACGGATTCCGGTAATCCGTGGCGCGCGGGTACCCCGCATCGGAGCCGCTCAGGCGGCGACCCGGGCGATGGTCTTCCACCGCCCCTGGTCCATCGCGAGGATCTCACCGCCCGCGCGTTCGAGCTCGGTCGCGCCCTCGTAGTCGTCGAACCCGTTCGCCGTGGCCGTGACCGCGGACGACAAGCCCCACCGCGTCAGGTCGCCGCCCTGCGCGAGGTACGTCAGGATCGAACCCTGCGTCGACACCGGCAGCGCGAGCTCCTTCACCGTCGCCTCGACGACCTTCGACAAGTCCTTCGACTCGATCGGGTCCGCGCCCGCCTGGCGGATCTGGTCGATCGCCGCCGCGAACACCTTGCGGTCGAAGGCCGCGTCGGTGACGTCGGCGACCTTGAGGAAGAACGCGCGGTCGTCCGCGGCGCGCGTCTCGTCGCGGAACACCTCCCAGTTGTCTGACGCCTCCGACGCGCGGCCCACGTGGTACTTCTTCATCGCGGCGGACTTCATCACCGCGAGGTTCGTGCACCACGTCGTGAACACCGACGGCTCGATCCGGAGCGTGCCCGCGCCGACCTCGCTGTTCGAGATCACGATGGCTGCGACGACGCGGCCCGCGCGGTTGCCCTCGTACTCCGCGACGCGGTTGTGACCGCTGCCCCATGAGAGCCCCGCCGGGAGCTCGTCCGATAGCTCCGGGAGGATCGCTTTGATGTACATGCGTGTCTCCGTGAGCTCGCTCGACATGATCTGCACGCCGAGGTTCACGAGCTTCGGGAGCACCGCCTGCGCGAGCTCGAAGTTGTCGAGCGGCCGGTACTTCGGCGACAGCACCGCGCGCACCTTGCCGTCGAGCGTGCGGATCATCCGCTTCGCGTTCGGTTCGTCGTGAAGCCACGTGTTGATGTTCTGCGCGAGGAGCGCCGGCTGCTCCGTGCGCATGCGGTCGTAGTACCGGGTCGGGATGCCGAGCACGTCGGCGAGCTGCTTGTGCGCGTGCCCGTTGATCGCGAGCGCGTTGCCGTTGAACCCGTCGAGCACGACGTCGGGCGCGAGCGCGTCGCCCTCGCCCGGCGTGACGGCACGCGCGACGACCTTGCCCTGCGGCGCGATGTAATCCTTGCGGGCGGTGGCTTGACGGTCGAGTTCCTGCGCGAGCTCCTGAAGCGACTTTCCTGATTTCACGGTGGCCTGTCTTTCGGTTTTCACCGACGCATCCGGCTTGATTGCCGGCCTGTCGCGGTGACACCCGATAGATAGGCCAACATGGCCCACCGTGCAAACCTTTTTTCAGTCGGCGGCGAGCTGGCGGGTTTTCTGCGGTTTCCGCGCGCGCGCCCGGTTGCCCGGCACGCCCCCGCGGGGGGCTCGCGCCCGGATGCGCGTGCCGAGCTTGGCGATCCACCGCTTCAGCGACGTGTGCCCGACGCCGAGCCGCGTCGCCGCGCGAAGCACGAGCCCGCCCTCGCGAGCGAGCGCCGCGTTGATCTTCCGCGCTGCCTCGTCCGGGTTCGTCGCGACGAGCATCCCGAGCGGTTGATGTTGGAACGCCACGGCCGTCCTTTCATGCCGCGCCTTGCGCGCGCGACTTCACGCTTCAGCGCGCGATGCGAGGTAGGCCGCGAGCTGCGCGGCGTCGTCCACCTGCACGCCGGACTCTTCGATCGCCGACATGATGTCGTCAGGCGACATCCCTGCGCACGCCTCGAAAACCTGGTCTAGCTCGTCCATCGTCTCTTCCTGTCTGCGCCCGTCGCCGCTCCGCGTAAGCCGCCGCCGCGGCCGCTCGGATGCGATCGACTTCCGACCACAGGCTAAGCCGCCACAGCCATCGCTGCAACGTCCGACGCTCGATGACGAGCACGTGCGCGGCGCGGCGCACGTTGCCCCCCGACAGCTCGAGCGCCTCCACGATCGCCCGCCGCGCGCGCGGCGGGTTCGTGCGCACGAGCTCACCGATCGCGGACCAGACGTAAGCCACGGCGGGCCGCCTCCATGATGATCGATCGAAGCGCTGACGCGTCCCGCACTCGGAGCTCCGCCGGATCGACGCCGGGCTGTAGGTCGGCGCGCACGACGGCCGACCATCTCCCGATCCCAGATACGAGCGCCGCCGCCTTGTCGCCCGCTGCGTCGGCATCTGTCGCGACGATCACGATCGGGAACCGCGCGAGCCGCGACGCCTTCAGCGGATGCATGTCGGAACCGCGCAGCACGGCGAACGACATCCCGAGCGAGTCGATGGCGAGTCCGTCGAACGGCCCCTCGACGACGACGACGATGTCGGGCTCGGCGGGCCACTCCTGCTGGCCCATGAGCGCGCCCGGATCGATCTTCACGTCGGCGCCCGGCTCGCGGTACTTCGGCGGCCGGCCGTCGAACGCGCGCGCCGTCCACGCGAGCAGCCGGAGCTCGCGGTCGCGCACCGGGATCCACACGCGCCCGATCAAGTCGCCGCCGACGGCGAACCCGATCCCGAACCGGTCGACCTGCTCGGGCGTGATGGCGCGATCTTCGAGGTAGCGGCGAGCGGGCGTCGGCCAGTCGGCGAGCGGCGCGTGCTCGACGCCGAACGGCGTCGACGCGGCGTCGACGGGATCCTTCACCCCGCGGATCTCGACCTCCGCTTCGAGCGGCGTGCCGGGCCCCGCCACCTCCGCGCCGCGTAGCCACTCGCGCGCCTCTTCCCACGTGCACCCGAGCACGGTCATCACGAGGCGCCCCACGCCGCCGCCCCACCCGCACGACAGGCACTTGTGGCGGATCGACCCGTCGTCGTGCACCCAGATCGCCCACGACGGCGATCGATCGGCGTGGTCCGGGTGCGGGCAGTGCGCGACGAGTCGATGCCCCCTCCGCTGGGAATGGATGCCGAGTCCGCGCAGCACCTCGGGCAGGCCGATCAAACGATCACCCACGTCAGCACGCGGCACCACCTCGACGCTGCTTGCCCTCCCCACACCACGCCGACTCTCGTCGCGCGTCGCGGCGGAAGGTAGAGCCAGCAGCGAACCACCACGCTCGGGTCATGCCGCCGATCACCACCCGCCCTTTCCCTTCTTCGGCGACGCGAGGAACCCGTCGACGTCGGACTCCTCGCCCGGTCGCAGGTAGTCGATCGTGCGGCCGTTCTCGACCGTCACGTACTCCGGATCCCAGTCGAACTCGATCGCCTGCGGCCACGCGCCGCGGCGCTGCTTCAGGATGATCATCTCCAACCGATCGTCGGGAACCGACTTCCACAACGCGGGGCGGTGGAACCCGATGATCGAGTCGGGCACCTCGACCCACGCGGAGGACCCCTTCATCCCCTCGCGCGTCGGGCGCCGGTCGGTGCGTGCCTCGACGTCCTTCAGCCGCTGCTGGTGCAGCCACAGCTGATGGACGTTCAACTCCTTGCCCATCTGCTGGAGCCGAAACAGCGCCTGCTCCTCGTCGTCCGGGTCGGTCTCCTTCAGCGCGCGCCGCATCAGGTCCGCGATGAAGATGTCGGCGCGCGCGTCGGCGACCACCTGGTGCACGAGGTCGAGCGCCTTGTCGTTGTACTGCCGCTCGCCGCGCGCGCGCCCGAACGGCAGCACGAAAAACTGGATGAACTCCCCGAGCTCCTCCATGCGCTGGAGGATCTGGCGCTGGTCGTCCGCGTTGAACCTGCCCGCGCTGATGTCCGCGCGCGAGTACCCGAGGTCGATGCACGCGATCAGCTCGAGCGAGATCGCCTCCTCCTCCTCCCACGATCCGAAGAGCACGCGGCGCCGCATGCCCGCCTGCGCGAGCGCGACGAAGGCGGCCATCGTCGATTTGCACGACCCCGACACGCCCGTGAACAGCGTGGTCTTCTTCGGCGCCGCGCCGGGCACCATGCGCGGCTGCCCCTGCTTGACGCCCTCCGTGTACACGTCGAGCCCCGGGATCCCGTACGGGAAGCACGCCTCGCCCGCGCGGCGCCGCTCGAGCTCCGCCGCGTGCTCGCGCGCGATCGCGGCGCCGCTGCGCAGGTACCCGTCGGACCCGTAGCCGTCGAGCGCGTCGGCGAGCTGGCGCGACAGCGCGCGCACGCGGTCGGGCTTCGACGTCACGTCCTTCAGCGCCTCGTGGAGCGCCGACAGCGGGCCCCGCGTCGCCTCCACGCGCGCGCGATCCCACCGGAGGTTGCCGACGTGGTGGCGGAGGTTCGGCGGCGGTGCGGGGCGCTCGCGCACGAGCTCCTCCAGGTACTTCACGTCGACGTCGCCGCCCGACATCTGCGCGACGGTCGCCGGGTCGTAGTAGAGCTTTTGCGCGTGCATCGCGCGCAGCACCTCCCACATGCGCGCGTGACCCTTCGCGAAGAAGAAGTCGGGCGGGTAGGCCGGCAGGAGCGCGTCGGCCGCCTCCTTGCTGCAGCATGCGGCCGCGATGATCACCTGCTCGTTGATCGGATCGATCGGGACACGAACGACGTCCTTCGGCGCCTCGTTCGCCTCGCTCCGCTTGCGCGCCATGGGTCGAGCGTAATGCCGTCAACGAACGAACACGGCGCGCACCGTCACGATCTTGCCGAGGTGCCGCACCCGCACCGTCGTGCGCCGCTTCGTGAACGGCCACGCCGCCCACCGCCACACCTTCCACCACGGCGGCGCGAACACGCGCACGAGCTGCCCGTGCTCGTTGCCGGTCATCATCCCGTCGCGCACTTGACGGCCTCGCCGAAGTCACGGACGAACGAGCGCACGCTCTCGACGATCGCACCGCTCTTTGCGTCGGGCGGTAACCCGAGCGCGATCGCGATCTGTCTCAGCGCCTCGCGCGCCACCGCCAGCTCCTGCTCCAGCTTCTGCGTGTCAGCGAGCACGCGCAGAACGCGCGCGCGCTTCTCGAGCGCGTCGGCCTCCTCGATCAATTCCTTGGTGTTCATGAGCCGCTTCCCTTCGCCTTCGCGCTCCTGCCCAAGACCATGTGCACGCGGTAGTCGGTGACGAGCGACGGCGAGAACTGGAGCCGCCACCCGATCCGCCGCCGCTCCGACCCGTTCGCGCGCGCGTGCGCTCGGATCTCCCGGCGCCACGTCCACCGGAGGAGCTCGACGAGCTTCGGCACCGAGCCGTCGAACTCCCTGTCGACGAGCCGCCGCACCGCCATCACCGCGAGCGTCCACTCCGCTGCGCGCAGCTCCGCCGGCTCGACGCCGTACACGGCGCGGTGGAGGAGCGCGTAGAGCGCGACGACGTGCCGCGGCTCCGCCTCCGAGAAGTCGTCCGCGGCCTTCATCAGCGCGGCCTCGCCCATCGTCGCGGCGATCGCGGCGGGCTTCGCCGCGACGACCCCCTTCCGCTTCTTCGGCTCGGGGCCGACGAGCTCGGCGAGCGACCGGGCGCCGCGGGTCGGCGGCGGCGCCTCGATCGACTTCTTCGGCTTGCTGAACCTCACAGCCCCGCCGCGCGCCCCTTCTCCAACCGGTCGCGGAACTCCTTCAGCTTGATGTCAAACTCGACCTGCATCAGCACGTCGCACGTCGCGGTCGCGCGCATGTAGGCTTCGGCGTGTGACTCGCCCTCGCGCACCGTGACGGTCACCGACACGGGCCCGACGTCGAAGCCGTTGTACTTCACCGGGCAATAGCGCTCGGCGCCGCGCGTCACCGTGATCACGTCGCCCGGGTCGGCCGCGTCGATGCGCGCGTCCTTCAGCTTCACGCGCATGCCTCGCGCCATGTCGGACGCCGTCGACGTGCCGCCGAGCCCCTCCGTCATGTCGACCTTCGCCTTGTCCGCGATCGCCTCGGCGTCGCGCACCTGCGGCAGCGGCGCGTCGGGCGCGGGCCCCGCCTCGCTGCGCTTCCGCGGCGCCGCCGCCTGCTCTGTCGCCGCCATCGCCTCGCTTCTCTTCTTCATCAGCTCATCTCCTTCAGCACGGCCCGCCCGGGCGTCCATGCGTCATGCCACCACACGACGACGCGGCGCGACCACCGGCAGAGGTTCTCGAGCGGGCGCGCGCCGTAGACCCTCACGTCCCACGGGTAGTAGAGCCGCGCGCCGTCCTTGCCGTCGGCGGTGCGCGCGAACCGCCCGCGGAACTGCTTGAACTGCGAGCGCCCGTCCTGGCTGTTCGCGATCGGCGTCGTCAAGATCCCGGCGGCGACCTTCGGGAGATCGATGCCCGTACCGATCGCCTGGTACGTGCCGACGGCCGCGTCGAGCCTGCCGGCGGCTAGCCGCGCGACCGTGCTCTCGTACTCGACGCGATTCTCCTCGCCGCCGATCACGAACCCGCACCGCAGGCCGAGCTCGCCGAGCAGGCGGTCGTACATGCGCACGTGGTCGATCCGGTGCGACATTAGGATCACCTGCTCGCCGGCGCGCTTCTCGTCGACGGCGAGCCGCGCGATCAGGGCGTTGCGGCGCTCGTCCGCGAGCATCGCGGCGAGGAGTTCGTCGAACCGCTCGCCCTTCTCGCGCTTGAGCCGGGCGCGCGCCTTCTGCGCCTGCTCGTCGTCGCCGTCGATCGCGTCGTGGCGCGCGTCGATGTCGCGATACCATGGCGCGTCGAACTCGGTCGGCACGACGCGCACATCGACGTCGAGGATGTAGCCCTCGTCGACGAGCATCTTGTGGTCGACGTCCGCGACGACCGGGCCGAAGAGGTCGTAGATCAGGAACTCCTTCCGGTCGCGGCGGCGCTCGTCGTCCGACACGCCGATGCGGTACTTCGCCGGCATCGCGTCGACGAGTCGATAGAGCCCGTCGGCGGCGGCGCGGTGCACCTCGTCCGCGGCGACGAGCCCGAACTCGCCCGCGTACTCGTCCACGCGGTTCAGCAGCGTGCGCTGCATCCCGATCGTGATCGGCCCGAGCCGCTTCGTCTTGCCGTCGACGACCCCGACCCACGACTCGGGCACGCCGAGCTCCTTCGCCACGCGGCGCACCCACTGGCGGAGGAGCCCGCCCGCCCACACGACGACGAGCGTCCGCTGCCCGAGCTGCGAGATGAGCCGGAGGAGCGCGGTCGACTTGCCGCTGTTGTGCACGGCGATCCCGTTCGCCATGAACGCCCCCGCGTCCTCGACCTCCAGATCGTAGGTCTCCTTCTCCCCGGAGTACTCGACCGAAACCACTCGAGACGGCGCCAACCTGGCTTGGAAGTTCCTCGTGCAGTCAGCCGCGTGCACCTGCTTGTGCTCGGCCTCCGTCATCACGATCAGGTTCGAGAGCTCGTTGTTCCTCGTGTCCCGGTCATCGTGGTGCACCACCAAATCCGGGCTCAAGAATCGAAGCCCGCGCGCCCCGGCTCTCACCCGCTTGATGAACTCCTCGAGCGGCAGCCCGTTCATCTGCGCCTCGACGACGAGCCGATGGAGAACGACCGAGAAGCACCCCTTGCCCCTCGCCACCGCCTGCGGATGCCCGGGGCAGTGTCGCATCAGGTACGACGGCTTCGACTTCTTCAGAACCCTCTTGATCGGACGCCGTCCCCGCGTGTCATCGAACATCACGTAATCGGCGCCGGGAACCAGGTCCCCGATCGCGACCCAACCGAACGGGGTCATCACGCGATGGTCTGCCGTCCCCTCGACGCGCAGGCCGCATTCCAACTTCAACTCGTACACGGGCCGCACACCGCTGGCCGTCGCGCCGAGAACACGCGACAGCCTGACGGCCCCATCCTGGTGCGGCGCCCGGACCCTCGTCTCGATCCGCGTGTCCCAGGTCCGCCCGCTGGCACTGCCTCCGTTGTACATCCTCACCACGTGGGCCAGCTTCATCGGTCGGCCGAGAGTCGCTCTGTTCGTGCCGATCACCGTGTCGCCCACCAAGCATCCCGCCGGGCTCCGCAGGATCCCGGACTGGTGCAGCCGCGCGCGCTCGACCACGTCGCGCTGGAACGGCCACGGCTCGACCCGGTGCGGCGGGATCTCCGCCGGCACCGAGAGCCGCTGGTCGTCGATCTCCCACGACACGCCCGCGGTGTTCAGCGCGTCGCGCACGCGGTCGAACCCGCCGCGAGGGAACGACAGCTCGCCACCGACCGACGTCCACGTCGGCGCCTTCCTCGGGAAGTGCCCTCGGAGGTTGAACCGCTTCTTCTTCCAGAAGTCCGGGTTGTCGTGCTCGAACTCCTCGCGAAGCTTCTCCGACGCGTCGTCGGGGATCTTGCCGACGACGCGCACGCGGTTGTCGACGACGAGCCGGACCGGCACGCGATCATGCCCCGCGGACGAGCAGCGCCGCGTACCGCAACACCTCGGCGGCCGTCAGCTTCGCGATCGTCTTCGGGTAGAAGATCGAATCGTGCTCGCGGCCCTTCTTGTCGAACCACGCGCACTTCACGCCCCACTCGGGGTCCTCGGCGGGCGGCACGAGCTTCTCGACCACCATGATCGGACCGCCGCTCGTCAGCATCACGAGGTCGCCGACGACGTAGTCGGGGCGCGGAGCGCTTCGCTTCTTGTTCGCCATGCCGGCGTGATGCCGCGTCAGTGCGGGCGCAGCACTTCGAGCCCGCGGTGACGCTCGAGCTCGGCGTCGAGCAACGCGATCGCCTGCGCGTCGAGGTCGGCGCGCTCCGTCGGCAGCGCCTCCTGCGCGCAGCTCTTGTGCGTGCGGTAGTACGCGACGAATCGCCCCGACGGATGCGCGACCGTGTGCGTGCCGATGTTGCCCGCGGGGTTCATCGGCTTGTCGCAGAGCGGGCACTCCACCCGCGGCGACGGGTCCTTGAACACGCGCGACGTCACCGTCGACGACGCCCACCCGACCTGATCGTCGCGGAGCGTCGGCATCAGCGTCGCTTCCCTCGGAACAGGTTCGGCGGCAGGAAGTCGGTCATGTCTTGACGCAGCGGGTTGTCGTCGCGGACGAGCAGCACGAACACCTTCGCGCGCATCGGTTCGCGCCGCATCATGCCGTCGAACATGTTCGACAGGTCCATCAGCTTCGCCGACAGCTCGGCGTGGTCTTCCGCGTCCGCGCGATAGAGCTCGTCGCCGCTCCACCCGAGCGTGTCCGTCACGACGCCGCCGCGCGATCGCCGCGTCACCTCGATGCCGACGTGGAGCGCGTCCCTCACAGGTGGTGCCGTCGTGACGATCGGTTCAATCCTTCTTCGGGTCTTCTTCTTTTTCATCTTCCACCGTGTGCTTCCTGAGGAGGATCGCCGACTCCTCCGGGCCCTTCCAAAACGCCTGGATCCACTGCTGCCGGCGGAGTGACATCCTCGGGCCGTGCGCCTGGTTCCGCCAATGCCCGCGCACGAGGAACTGCACCGTCGGTGCGCCGCCGCGACGTTGCCCCGCGAGCGCGGCGTGCACGTGCTCACGCATGTCGATCTTCACCGGCGCCGACAGCATGTAGCGCGCCTGATTGAAGTCCGGCTCGCCGCCTTTGCGACGCCGTGACGTGCCCGGCACACCCCCACCGCCGTGCTGCACCTCGCGCTTGAAGTCGTCCGGGTTCGAGAGCGCGAGCGCGGCGCCCTGCACGAGCGATGTGATCATGTTCGCGAGCTCCGAGTCCTTGTCGACGCGCATGCGATCGCCGCGCCGGTCGATGACGATCACGTCCCTCGCGTCGAGCTCGGCGCACACCCACACGCGCGCGACGTCGCCGAGGAGACCGTCGGGCACGACGAGCGACCACGCCTTCCACGGGTGCCGCACCATCATGTCGCCCGGGATGTCGGTCAGGCACAGGTTCGCGGCGAGCTTGTGCCCGATCTCGAGCTTCGCGAACCCGCACTCGCGCCACGCGAGCGAGAAGACCACGGCGTCGCGCGACGGGTTGTCGCCGTGCGCGAGCTTCTTCCCGAGGAGCTCCTCGAAGCACGTGCGCACGCGGGCCGCCGCCTGCATGCTGTCGAGCGCCGCGAGCACGCTACCGAGCCGATCCGTGGTCGCGAACCCGTCGAGCGAACCGAAGAAGTGCGCGAACCCCTGCAGCGCGGCCTCCACGTTCTGCGCTGACGTGAGCGGCGGCGTCGGCACCTCGCGCGCGATCCGCGCGACGTCCGCCTTCAGCGCCGGAAACTCGGCCGCCATCGTTGCGAGCTTCTCGTGCGTCATCTCCTCGTCGTCGTCCGGCGCGGGCTCCGTGTAGACCCCCATGCGCTGGTACATGTCGAGCCGCTCGACCGTGTGTGGCGTCACCCCCGTGCGCTGCGTGCTCACCGCGACGAACTTGTCGACGACGCCTTGCCCGCTCCCGACAGTGTTGTTCGCCGTAGCGCGCGCCGTGTCGAGCTCCTTCCGGATGATCGCGATGAGCGCGCGTTGGTCCTCGGTGTACGACGGGTCGGGGTCGTTCCCCATCTCCGCGAGCACGGTCGCCCACCAGTCCACCTCCAGCCTCGACTGCAGCTCGCCCTTCACGAGATCGAGCGCGAAGCCGAGCGACCGCAGGATCTGCCCACGCCACGCGAGCCCCTTCTCGCTCGCCATGTCGACGCCCGCCGCCGCCATCTCCGCGAGCACTTGCTTGATGTCTTCCTCGTAACCGTGCTCGGCGATCTTCTCGCCCGCCATGATGAGCTCGCGCGCCTTCGCGACGTCGGCCGTCACGATCTCGAGCGCGCGCCGCGAGATCCACTTGAGCCGCGGCACCTCCGACTGATGCACGTATTCGAACGCGCCGTCGCGTCGCCCGCGTCCGCGGGTCCGCCCCCGGATCCCAGCGGTCCTCGAAACGAACTTCATTCCGCGGGACATCATGCCCCGGTATTGCCGCCCGCACGTCCATGTCCCACCCTCGCCGGATGCCGCTCCTCACCGACCCGTGGTTCGCCGCGACCTTCTACGGCAACGTCTCCGCCGACGACCGCTCGCGCCAGGAGATCCCGTCCATCGACGGCGCGCAGGGCGTGCAGCTCTGGTGCCCGTGCGGCTACGGCGATCCGCGATACCCGCTCAGCGGCGGCCGCCCCCACATGCTGATGATCCCGTTTCGGAACCCCCGCAACGCGCCACCGTGCCCGGAGAACCACGGCATGCTGCAGAAGGGAAACCACGACGCGCCGCGCCCGCGGTGGGTGATGTCGGGCACCGGGCTCGCCGACCTGACCGTGCACCCGTCCGTCGACGTCGGCGACCCGTCGTGCTGGCACGGGTGGATCCAGGGCGGCGAGGTCCGCTAGTCAGTCGCCGACGACCACTGAACCCGCGCGTGCGGCGGCGCCGCCGCCACGAGCGAGAACAGGTAGAACGTGTCGCGGTAGTACGCGCTGCTCCGCTCGTCGAACCATCCGCACATCACCGCCGGGTACTTGTCGTCTTCACCCGGCGCGCGGAACGCGATGATCGTCATGTGCGGGCCGCCCGACACGAGCCGGACGACGTCACCCAGTCCCACCGGCTTCGTCTGTTGCATTCCCGCCGTCATGCCGCATCGGCTTCCACGCGGCCGCTCCCACGCGCCGCAGCCGCCCCGATGAGCACAGCTTGACGATCATGCGCTTCAGCCGGCGGATGTTGTGCGCGTTCGCGTCGTCGTAGAGCTCGACCGCGAGTCGCGCGAGCGAGTACTGATAGTCGGCGGCGAACGCGTCCACGATGCGATCGGACGCGCCGATCAGCCTGCCGTTCGACATGTACCGCCGCCCCTTGTCGTCCTCGTCCTGCGCGGGCTCCTCGACGTCGGGCGGCGGCCGTTGGATGTCGAAGTGCCCGCGCACGCGGCCGTCGGGCGTGCGCTCGGGCTTGCCGGTGACGCCGGGCTCGGGCGGCGGGTCCTGGCGCACCGTCGCGATCGCTCGGCGCACCGCGGCGACGTCCTTCGGCGGCGGCTCCTGCAGCTCCACGCGCCGGAGGAACTCGACCGCCTCCTCCGGCGTGTCGCACTCCACGATCGAGGTCGACGGGCACTTCAGGTAGATGCGGATCATTCGCCGGGCTCCTCGTCGTCGTGATGATGCGCCCTGCACGGCGTGCGCTGCTCCACGTCGGCGAGCGCGACGAGATCCGTCGCCGCCTGCACCTTCGCGAACGCGCGCACCTCGATCTGCCGGCACCGCTCGCGCGTCACGTTCACGAGCTCCCCCACCACCTCGAGCGGCTCGCCGCCGTGCTCCGCGACGTCGAGCGCGCACGTCTCCGGCAGCTGGTCCGGTTCGAGGTCCGGGAAGTTCAACTTGATGCCCGTCCGCGTGACGTCGAGATACAGGTGGTACCGGCACGACACGAACGGGCACGGACGCGCGCCGTCCTCGCACTCGCCCCGCGTCCTCGGCCGCCCGTGGTCCGTCGGCGGGTACATCGCGAGCCCGAGCTCGATCGACTTCTTCGTGATCCGTCGAAGCCCGATCGTGACGGCGCGCACGCCGCGCTTCCTCCGCGATCGCACTTGGTCGCGCGTCGGCTCGCGCTCGTCCACTGACTCGGCGCCCTTCATCGCTCGACGATGATGCCACCGATCCCGGAAAACACGGACGGCGGTCGATCCCAAACGATCGCCGCCGTGTCCGCCGTTGCCGACGGGTGCGCTCCCGCGGTATGACCCGCGAACGTCATGAAACGCGACGCCCAAGGTGTCACGGCAGCCCCGCGCGCGCAACAAGCGCCCGCCCGCTCCTCGCCCCTTGCTCCCACCGCCTTCACGACGCGGGTCGACGACGCCCCACGGCGAGACCCCCGCAAGCGCTCCCGGTGGCGCCCAACCGCACCCAACCGTCGACGGGTGCACGGCGACAGCCGAAGCGGCCGGCCCCCCCTTGGCGCTCCCAAGGCCCGGGGGGAGAACATCGTCACGCCCAGACCGAAAACGCTGAGGAGCGATCCGGCATCCCCGACCGCGCCACGGATTACGGTAATCCGTCGGCCGGCACCCACCCGCTGGTGGCTGGGCGAAGACGGGCGGGTAACGTCCCCGACGTCGGCGATCACATACCGTGCAAAGGCGCGCGCCCAAGTGGCGCACCGCGCGGAGGACGCCTCGACGTCCGCGCGCGGGCGGTTCTCGTTCGCAGGGGAAACCCCGCGCGCGTCGAGCACGGATCCGTCCTTCTCGTCCCCTTGATCGCCGCTCGTGCGATCGAGGCGCCCCGCGGGTTTACCCCACGGGGGTTGGGTGGGGACTGGATCGAAGGCGGATCGGTGGCATGACCGCCGGCATGGCCTTCGAAGGAGTGACGCGATACCCGCTGTACTGGCCCGAAGGGTGGAAGCGCGCGAACCACCGCAGGCGATCGGCCTACCACCGGAACAACTCCTTCGCGGGCTGCCGCGACTTCGTGCTCGCCGAGATGCGCCGGCTCGGTTCGCGCGAAGTCATCATCTCGTCGAACATCCCCCTTCGAAACGACGGCCTGCCGAAGGCGGACTTCGCGGAACCGAAGGACCCCGGCGTCGCGATCTACTGGGTGCAGAAGGGCGCGCCCCGCGTCATCGCGTGCGACGCATGGACGAAGGTCTGGGAAAACCTCCGCGCGATCGGTCTCACGATCGCCGCGATGCGCGCGCTTGACCGACACGGCGCGAGCCAGGTTCTCGAGCGCGCGTTCGCCGGGTTCGCGGCGCTGCCCGCCGCCGGGTCCGCGCGCGGGTGGCGCGAGGTCTTGTTCGGCGATCCACACATCGCGGCAACGCTCGACCAAGTCGAGCGCGCGTTCATCGAGCTCGCGAAGATCCACCACCCAGACAAGGGCGGTGACACCGCGCGCATGGCGGAGATCAGCGCTGCGCGTTCCGCCGCGCGCAAGGAGCTCGGCGGTGAGTGAGCGGGACGGGATCCGCGCGAGCAGCCGTTCGGCAATGAAGCAGTGGCTGCTCTCAATCTACGCGCGGTCAGTTTTTATTCGCTGGACCTTGTGGGACTTGTTCCGCATTGGTAGGCGCCCGTCTCCGCTGGAGATGGCAGACATCGACCACGACGACACGAAGCCGTGTCCCGAGCGTGACTGCATGCTGCGCCTCGATCATCGCGGCAAGCACCGATACGGAAAGGACGACCCGTTGGTGCGCAAGATGCAAGAGCTCGGAAAGGACCGGCACTCGTGAAGCATCAGAACATGGCAAACCAAGAGCAACCCGTCACGGAGGGGGCAAACCCTCCACCTATAGAATCGCTCTGTCAGGTCTGCGAGCTGCGCCCGCTCGTCATGGTCGCGAGCAGTCCCTATGGCGCCGTCTCGTTCGGCTACTGTTCAGTGTGTGCGGCGCTGCAACTAGAACCGGTCGGGTTCGTTGAGCTTGTGGCGGTAGAGTTGTGCGGCGGCTGGGAACACACGGGCGACCATCTCCGCGGCTATCCGGCGTGGGCGCTTCAGATGGGACTCGCGACGGTGAGCGGGACCACGTTGCTCAAGCCGAAAACATCTGCGGTGCAACCGTGAAGCAGTGGGTAACGGCTGTCCGTGAGACCGCGTCTCGTGAACGTCTGAATCTTTTGAGAGGAGCTACCTGAATCATGCACTACCTAACACTCGTCGTGATACCGGAGAACGGAGACGTCGCGAAGCACGTGGACGCCGTCATGAGCCAGCGCGCCGTCAAGTCGGAGCTCGACTGGGATTGGTTCCAGATCGGAGGTCGGTGGACGGGGCTGTTCGACGGCTACGACCCGGACACGGATCCGAAGAACATCAAGACGTGTGACCTATGCGGCGGCACCGGGAGGCGCCGCGATATGAGCGTCGCGAACGGATGCAACGGCTGCCAGGGCAAAGGAAGAGCCGCGGTGTGGTCAACGGACCGCGCTCCGCATGAAGGCGACGTGCTCACAACGGCCGAAGCGCTGGCAAGCCTCACTCCGGACCGCATCCCGCACGCAATCGCCGCGAAAGGGAAAAGCTCGGTGAGCGAGTCGTGGAACGGGAAAACCTTCGTTGCGAATCCCGAGCACGAGGCGACGGTCCGAATGATGCTCGCGCAGCCCGGCCGATGCGTCGTCGTGGACTGCCATTCCTAGGTGGAGCATTCCCGTGGCATCCCTGAAGCAGTCGCCGCCGGCAGCTCGCGCGGATCCCGTCCCGCTCAGCGAGTCGGACACTCGCCACGTCTTCATGCAGCTCCTGGGCAGAGCGCTCCTTCGGTGTCCCGGCGATCATGCTTTCGCGATCGAGAGCGCGACGTACTCATTCGGTGAGACGCTCCCGGCTTGGCGCGGCAGCGTTCCGGAGTAGGTCGCGAGCCTCACCTGAGCATGCACACGCGCCCCGCCGCCTTCGCGCGGTTCGACATGCGCTGCCACCGCACCCACGCCATCATCTGCTCCGCGTCGACGCACCCGTGCCCGTCGCACCATCGGCACTTCGCCGCGCGGTAGCGCGTCGTTCCCTTCACGAGCTTCGGCACCATCTTCGCGCCGTCGCACACCGGGCACGGCACGAGCGTCGACCGGTCCTCGCTCGGCAGCGCGTCGCGAGCCGCGAGCCTGATCGCGCCGCTGCTGCTCCGTCGCTTCGCCCCCGGCATCGGCTCACCCGTGGAAGAGCGCCCACGCCGCCTTGATCGCGGCGGCGACGGACGCGCCCGCGAGGATCATCGACGCGACGAGCTTGCCCCACCGCGTCGGGCGGAGCTTCTCGGGGTCGAGCGAGTCGGCGGGCGGTTCCGGCTTGTCAAAGTGAATGTGCACCTCGGGCTGCGACGCCATCGGGGCGCGGCCCGCCTCGATGAGCTTCAGCCGGTCGTGGAGCCCCGTGATCTCCTCGTCGACGCCGGGCTCCTCCGCCGCCGCCTGCTCGAGCTCCGCGTCAGCGCGGGCGAGCAAGTCGTCGACGGCGTCGCGTCCGCCGTGGGGCCGCTCGCCGTTAGATCCGTTGCGTCTCGTCGACATGGAGCCCCACGTGCGCCTCGATCTTCTCGATGCGGTCCTTCAGCCCGAGGAGCTTGTCGAGCTTTTGGCTGATGTCGTCGAGCTTCTGCCCGATGTCGGCATCGCCTTCCTGGATGGCGCCGTGTAGCCCCTTGATCGACCCGACCACCTGATCGCGGAGCGCGCGGATCGCCCCGCCCTGGTACGCGATTGCGCGCAGCATGCGGCGCCGCGGCGTGCGCGCAGAACCGGGCGGTATCGTGGTCGCTTCCTCGCTCACGCCGGCCCCCGGCCGAGCACCCTCATCAGGTCGTCTCGAAACTGCTTCGCGATGCGGTCCGGGTCGTGATCGCGGAAGTCTTGCCGGATCGACATCACCGGGCCGCCACCGCCACCGCTCTTCGGCGGCTGCGACTTCCCGCCGTACGGGAACGGCGACTCCTTCAGCACGCGGTGCGTGCCCACCGCGGCAATGCCCGACACGATGCCGCCGAGCGACTGCGCGAGCGCGGCGACCGCGACCTGCAACGGCGGCACGCTTATGTTCGTCGACAGCGCCGCGAGCACGGCGCCCCCGGCGAGCGCGGGCCATGCCTGCAGTGACGGCGGCAGCTTGTCGAACGTCGCGGGCGACGCCTTTCGCCACACCCAGATCAAGAGCATCAAGACGAGCGCGAGCAGCGCGTTGAAGAGCCCGGGTTGTATCGCGTTCAGCTGTTCTCGGAGGTGCGCGAGGAACGTCATGGAAGGGAGTCTAACAGGCCGAAGTCGGGCGTCGCGAGTGCCGTCGAACCAACCGTTCCCCGAGTGCCGCGGGCGTGACTCCCACGCCGCCCCAGGTTGCCCCACGGGCACTCACCACCGCGGCGCCTACGCTCCGCGGCATCGCGCGCGTGCGGCATGACTCCCGGCCATGAACATCACCCCCCGGATCGTGGTCGTCGACGACTTTTACCCGAACCCGATGGAGGTCCGAGAAGCGGCGCTCAAGACCAACGTCGAGGAGCATCCTGACCGGCACAAGGGCCTGCGCGGTCCGGAAATGGATATCGCGCCTGGGTTCGCCGTCGCGATGGTCGAGCTCATCCGCCACCGCGTCGGGAAGGGCTACTGGTGCTTCCAGCTCTGCGTCGCCGGCACGCAGCGCGTGTACCACTCCGACGGCCAGCGCTGGGCCGCGTGCGTGTATCTCACGCCGAACGCGCCGTTCGAGTCGGGGATCTCGTTCTTCGCCGACAAGGAGCTCGGCGCGCGCTCGGCGACCGACGTTCGCGACGGCGCCGAGGAGGCGATCGTGTACGGTGCGGGCGGCGCGCACCTCCTCGACCGCACGAAGTGGGACGAGGTCGACCGCGTCGGCAACGTATTCAATCGGCTCGTGGTGTGGGACGCGCGCATGATCCACAGCGCGACCGAGTACTTCGGGACGGACGGCGGCAACGGGCGGCTGTTTCAGATGTTCTTCTTCGACGCGGCACCGATCGCGGGCCCCTCCCAAACAGCCGCAAGCGCCAAGCCGTCGCCGAGGATGCTCGGCTCGTGAAGATCAGCGTCATCACGCCCACGCACGATCTGCGGTGGCTGCAGCAGGCGTGGGACTCGCTCCGCGCGCAATCGCACGCGGACTTCGAATGGCGCGTGTTCCTGAACAACATCGACCCCGACGGCCCCCCGGCGCCGTCGGATCGAAACCTCGGCCTGGCGGACGTCGACGACCGCGTGATCGTGCACCGCTCCATGCTGCGCACGGGCGGCTCGGTCGGCGCCGTGAAGGGCGTGGCGTTCGGCCTCGCCGGGGGCGACGTCGTGCTCGAGCTCGACCACGACGACATGCTGCACCCGCATGCGCTCGCGCGCGTCGCGGAGGCGTTCGTCGACCCCGGCGTGGACTTCGTCTACTCCGACTGCGCGGACTTCTCCGACCCGCCGGGGCTCCGCGTCACGTACCACGACCCCGCGGTGAAGGCGTCGTGGCTCACGTGCAACTGGAGCTTCGCCGACTGCGACGTGCCGGAGAACCTCCGCGCGCACGTCGGCGCCGAGCGGCTCGTGTACCCGATCACGTTCGAGCCGTCCGCGCTCTCGGTCTCGCTCATCAGCTACGCGCCGAACCACCTCCGCGCGTGGCGCCGCTCGTTCTACGAGCGCATCGGCGGGCATGACGCGTCGCTGAAGGTGTGCGACGACCTCGATCTGCTGCAGCGCACGTACCTCGCCGGGCGCATGCGGAAGATCCCCGAGGTGCTGTACTTCTACCGGGTCGCGCCCGGCGCGAACACGTGGGCGAAGCAGATCCCGAACATCCAGGCGGCGAGCGCCGAGATGCAGGCGCGACGGCTCCAGGCCCTCGTCGAGCGCGAGATGTCGCTCCGCGGCCTGCCGTGCCTCGACCTCGGCGGCGCGCACGGGACGCCCGGCGCGCCGTGGATCCCCGTCGACGCAGCGCTACCGTGGCCTGCATGGATCGCGTGTACCAGGGCGCCACCCGAAACCCTGGAGCTCGCCGACAAGGCGTGGCGCGATGCCGGGATCCCTCTCGGACAGCTCGGCGTGCATGGCACGCCGTGGCCGTTTCCCGACTCGTCGATCGGCGCCTTCCGCGCCGTCGACTTCCTCGAGCACCTGCCGAACAAGCTCCACACGATGAGCGAGCTCCACCGCTGCCTCGCGCCCGGCGGCTGGCTCCTGTCGTCGACGCCCGACGGGTGCGGGCCCGGTGCGCATCAGGACCCGACGCACTGCTCCTACTGGGTCGAGGACTCGTTCCGCTACTACACCGAGCAGCGCCTCGCGCGGTACATCGACAACACCACGGAGCGATTCATGGCCGCGCGGCTCCTCACCGAGCGCGGGAAGGTGCCGTACGTGCACGCCGCGCTCGTGTCGCTCAAGGACGACGACGGGCGACTGCCCGGCCAGCGGATGATCTAGACCTGGGAACCCTCGGCGCGTAGCACGTCGAGCACGGCGCGCGCGAGCTCCAGGTTGCTCCGGTGCGAGGCGGCGAACGCGCGGAACTCCGCGAGCTGCTCCTCGCTGCACTTCACTCGGAACGCGCAGTGCCCGGCGAGCGCGGACCGGAACCCGGCGCCGAACGTCTCGAGCTCCTCGTCGTTCGCGAACAGCGGGAGCGGTCGCACCGGCACCTTCGCGCCGTCGAACTTCGAGCACGTCGGCGCGTGGAAGATCGGGAACTTCACCGGGTCCTGCGACCCTTGGTCGCACTCCGGGCACTTGATGAACTGCATGGGATCCAGGATGCCGCGCTTACTGCATCGTGCCCGAGCCGAAGTAGAGTGACCGCTGGTTGTCCTGCGACTGCGACCCCTGCGCGATCACGTCCGCGAGGCTGTTCGTCGCGCGCACCGCGTACACGTCCGTCGGCGATGCGCCGTCGAACCCCGACGCCACGTACAGATTCTCGCGCGCCCACGGCGACCGCTTCGCGACGGTCGTCTGTGTCCCGAGCACGGTCACCGTCGCCGGGTCGGTCGCGATCGTCGAGTCGGAGTCGGTGACGGCGCAGTAGTAGTCGTCGCCACTGTTCCACAACCCGAGCGCGGGCGTCGTGTACGTCGACGACGTCGCGCCCGAGATCGCGGAGCCGTTCAGGTACCACTGGTACGAGAGCCCGCCGCTCCCCGTCGCCGACACCGAGAACGTCGTCGACGCGCCCGCCTGCACGACCACGTTCTGCGGCTGCGCGGAGAACACGGGACCCGCCGCGACGAGCGCGAGCGTGTACGCGGCGTATCCCGCTGTCGGCCCGCCCGCGCGCGTGTCGATCGCCGTGGCGGGCGGCGTCACGCCGCGGGGCGAGAAAGGAGCGTCGCAGATGCATAGGGGATTCTTGCCGCTCGCGTCCGTGAACTGGACCTGTCGCGTGTAGCCCTGCGGCACGGCGAACGAGTCGGTGCCGACGCCGCTGTTCGGCGAGATCGCGAAAGCGACGACGAGCTGCACGAGGTTCGTCGCCGTCGTGAGCTGAGCGGTGGTCAGCACGTACGGCGATGTCTGCGCCGTGCTGTCCGCGTTCATGACCTGCTCCTGCACCGGCACGATCGACGCGAGCGCCGTCACGCCCGTGTAGGCCGCGAGCACCGCGCCCATCGCCCGCGGGTTGCCGGTGATGTTGAAGGTGTACGTGCCCGAGCCGACCGCCGAGCGCTTGTAGAACAGCGCGACCTGGTTTCCGTTCGGCGAGACGAAGTCGGTGCGGATCTGCGTCCACGTGTTGTCGGGCGCCGACCACGTGTCGCCGCCGTCGCACGAGCACACCACGAGAAGGAACGCGCCCGCGACGCCCGGGTCGTTCAGGATGGTCGGCGAGACGGACCCCGTGCCCGACGCCGTGCTCGTGCCGACGCAGGAGATCGCCATGGCTCACGCTGCGACGATGGTGTTGACTGTCGTCCCGTAGATGTCCGGGAACCCCGCCTTGTAACCGACGATGTAGTGCGCGTCGGGGTAGTACGGCGTCGTGAGGAGGTAGGCGCCGTTGCCGTCGCTGACGATGGTCGAGACCATCTCGTCCGTGCTCGTGCGGTAGAGCTTCATCGTCATGCCGACGATGATCGATCCGTACTGGTCGCGCGCGACGCCGATCACGCCCCACCTGGACGAACAGCCGCGCGTGACCTCCGGCGGCTCCCAGTACGCCGGGTTCATCACGTTCACGTCGCCGCCGTCGCCGAGCAGCGCCCCGCCGCCGAGCCCGCGCGCGCCGGGCCAGAACTGCGTCCGGTACTCGGCCTTCAGGAACGGGTTCGGCGGTGCGTACGCCTCCGCCTTGAACTGATCGACCATGCGCGCGTGACGACGGTCATCCGCCTGGATGACCTGGTCGAGGATCGAGACGGCGCCGAGTAGCTGGCTCACTTCACGCGCCGCAGTCGAGCGGCCTCCAGTTGCGCCGGGTCGGGCACGAAGTTCCGCTTCTCGATCGCGGCGCGCGCGTCGCGCAGCATGTCGAGCACGAACTGCGTCGGCTCCATCCCCGAGTCATACGAGACGAGCACGTCGCCGTTCGACCGGAGCTCCACGGAGACCCAGGCGTACACGTCCGCCTGGCCGCGCTGCGCGCGGAGCCTCCGCTGCTGGTCGCCGCGCTCCTCCGGGCTCATGTCGCCGAACGCGAGCGTCGACATCACGTCGGACTGCTTCGCGACCACGTCGCGGCTCGGGATGAGGATCGGCGCCTTCGACGGCGAGAACTTCCGGTTCTTGATCGCATCGGCGGCGAGATCGACCAGCGCGAGCGCGAGCGGCTTGTCGCCGACATTGCCCGATGTCGACTGCTCGTAGCTCGGCGCGTGGAAGAGGATCGAGATCGACGCGACCACGTCCTCGGTGCGGAGGATGGCGAGCGTCACCGGATCACGTGCTCTTGGAGTAGAAGAGAACCCAGGGGTTCGCGCCTTCGGGACCCGAGCTGGTGAACACAATTGCGACGATCGTGTTCACGTCGTTCGTCTCGAAGTCGTTCACGAACGAAACTAGGTCTTCGTGCGACGAGAACGTCTCGCTGGAGAATGAGGGGTAATCGGGGTTGGACATGGTTCGGGGGCCCTTTCACTCGTCTTCGACACAGTTCACGTCGCTCGCGGCCGTCGTCGTGATGTTCCACAGCACAATCGAGCTCGACACCGGGACCACGAGCCCGCGCGGGAACGTCCACACAATGCCAGTGCCCGCGGTCGCCGCGCCGTTCCACCGGCGGTGGTAGATCAGCGGCACCGTCGGTGACGTCCCCCACGACAGCGAGGCGTTCATCAGAGACGGCTGATCGGCGGGGTCGTCGACCTGGAAGAGCACGTTCACCGGCGTGGTGCCGATCGCCTGCGGACGACCGAGCCCGATGGATTGGGCTGATCCCGAGATAATGTACGAGAGCTCGAGCACGCGCGGGCGCAGCGACGACGGGGTGCGCATCTCCCAGCAGGCGGACGTGGTCGTGGTGAACGTGGTCGTACGGAGCGCGAGGGATGCGATCATGTGGTGGTCCTTTCGGGAGACTGTATCAGGACGTGCCCTGCCAGCCGAGGGTGCCTCGGAAGTTGGTGCCGTCGTAGAAGAACGAGACGATGTTGCAGGCCCCTGGCGCCGTGTTCCACACGGGCTCGGCGCCACCGGTCCACTTCACGCTTGCGGGCCACACGAACGAGAAGCCGCCGGGCGCCCCGTTCACGAGGCGGAGCTGCACATGCCGCGAGTTCGAAGGAGACACGAACGTGTAGGTGCAGTTGCCGGTGACCGTCGACAGATGGTTCGGGCCCTGCGTGAAGTCGATCGTGTCGGCGGTGCCGCTGTTGCCGTCGTTGATCTCGTTGACGATCCCGACCCCGGCGTACGCGATCCCGAGCCCGATCGGCGTCCCGTTGACGATCCCGCCGGGGCCGGAGAGCGGGGTGACCGTGAACGTGTAGTAGCTGGGCCCAGCGACAGCCGAGACGACGGTGAACGAGAAGAAGATGCTCGGGTCCGACTCCTGGAAGATGTAGAGCAGCGCGCCGCCGTTGATCGTCGCGAGCACGTCCGTGAGGTCGTTGCCGTTGCGGTCGGTGTAGTTGACCGACAGGGTCGCCGCGTTGTCGTAGCGGATCTGGCCCGACCCGGCCGGCGGGGAGCTGCCGTTCCACGTGTACAGCAGCGTTGCGCCTCCCGTCGCGCCCTGCGACCCCTGCCGACCTTGGTTGCCCTGCGCTCCGGGCGCGCCTTGCGCGCCTTGCGCGCCGGTCCCGCCGGCCGCGCCCTGCGACCCCTGCGCCCCGGTTCCACCCGGAGCTCCTTGCGCGCCGGTCCCGCCGGCCGCGCCCTGCGACCCTTGCGCGCCCGGCGTGCCCGCCGCGCCCTGCGCGCCCGCGTCCCCCTGCGCGCCCGCGTCGCCCTGCCGACCTTGTGCCCCTTGGTTGCCCTGCGCGCCCGCGTTGCCCGCGTCACCCTGCGCGCCTTGGCTCCCGGCGGCGCCCTGCGCGCCCGGGGAACCCGCCGCACCCTGCGCGCCCTGCGCGCCCTGCGCGCCCGTCCCCGGGGCGCCCTGCGCGCCCTGCGCCCCGGTTCCGCCGGTCGCGCCCTGAAGGCCCTGCGACCCCTGCGCGCCGGTGGATCCCTGAGATCCCTGGACGCCAATCGATCCTTGGGCGCCCTGCACCCCCGTGTCGCCCTGGTGCCA